>JGI26061J44794_1000589_pt1 | contig 16076 bp, 15 predicted proteins | sample MarorgKNORR_S2LV_5_FD_44794 | JGI IMG/M metagenome (IMG submission 44794) | reverse complement strand
TTAAGTTTGGCTAGTGGCGGTGTTAATAAAAAATGGAACATGAGAAGAAAACACTCTTCTAAAATAGATACTGTTGATTTTCGTTGTTTACCAACCATAAAAGCTAGCTAAGCCTAAAGCTTTTTCGTTGCAAATAAGTTTATTATTATTATGTATATCATAAGTCATGAAAAAAATATCAAGCGGGAAGAACTAGAAAACGACATCGAAAACACAAAAGAACGAAGAAAAAGAGAAAAAAAAATGACTTTTAAAAGAAAATTGATGTACACCAACAAATCCCCCAGGCGTATAGATAGAAAAGCCGGCGCACGCAATAAGAAAATAACAAAACCTTTTTATTTGAGCCCTAGTTATCTTGGAGAGATAGAGAAGCAAAAAAAAACTCAAAGATAAGTTAAAAAATAAATGAAAAAAATTTTATTGATTGCAGTTTTCACAATTATAAGCATAAATTATGCTTTTTCAGTGACCTTAACCGAAGCATTAATTCAAACTTACAAAAATAATACAGAATTAAATGCTGAAAGAGAAAATGTTAAAGTTTCACAAAAAGATCTTATAATTTCAAAAGCAGATTATCTGCCCTCAGCATCTATTACTGGATCAAAGAGCAAAGANAAAACCAATAAGTTGACCAATCAAGGTGGAGGAGATGCNTCTGTTACTGATGTTGATCCTTTAATAGCTACTATAAAGTTAGAACATACTTTAGTTGATTTTGGCAGAGACGCCGAATATAAGAAGAAAAAAATTGGAATAAATTTAGCAGAAGCTAAGTTATTAAAAAAAGAACAAGATATTTTTTATAAAGCAATTGAAGCTTATAGCGGTCTAATTTTGGCGAACGAAAAATTAACAATTAATCAAATAAACTTAAGTCTTTTAGAAAGACAAGTTGAAACAGATAAAGTTAGATTGGAGAGAGGACAAATTACTGTATCTGATTTAGCGCAATCAGAATCTTCTTTAGCAGGTGCTCANGCACAATTTATTCAAGCAAAAAATGAAATTGTTACTAATAAATTAAATTATGAAAATATAATTGGTAAAATTTTAAATCCAAAAAGTCTGGAAAAAACTTCAGAATCAATTGTTTCAATTCCTCAAAGCTTGAATAGTGCAATTGATTTATCCAAACAAAACAATCCAGACATAACTATTGCTAAATTAGAGTTAGAGCAATCTGAGAAAGATATCGAAATTGCAGAATCTGATTTAAAACCGACAGCAACTTTATCCCTTGAGAGATCTTATTCTGATAATTTAAACACAACATATGATAAAAAAGAAAAAGATGTTTTAAAAGCAACTGTGAGCTGGCCTTTTTATTCTGGCGGAAAAAAAAGAGTTACAATTAGCAAAAACCAGAATTTAAAAACCAGAAAAAGATTATTGCTAGATAATGCCATTAAAACAAACGATACAATTGTTGCGACTGCATGGGCCAATCTTCAGTCCTCTAAAAGTTTTTTAAATTTTGTTAGATTACAGGTTAGAGCTGCACAGATTGCAAACGAGGGAATTACTGCTGAATATGAAAGAGGTTCTGGAAGAACTACCTTAGATGTAATTCAATCAAATACATTATTGCTTAATGCAAAGGTTTCTCTGTCAAATTCTGAAAGAAATTACTTGCTAGCTCAATACAATCTTCTTAAATCAGTTGGTTTGCTTAATAGCACCTATCTAAAACTTGAATAAAATAGCCGTGTTTTGGCTATTATAATATTTTTATTGCCAATGAGAACAAAGTGTGTACATTCAAAGTCATGATTCGACTATTAAAAAACGTAGAAAAAGAGGCAAAAAATGACGAAAAATAACCTAAAAGTAGTGAAATCTGCAAAAGATCAAGATTTAGAGAACAAAGAAAAGAATAAAGCTTTAGACGCAGCAATCAGTCAAATTACAGATAATTTTGGAAAAGGTTCAGTAATGAAGCTTGGCCAGCAAACGACAATGGATATAGATTCTATTTCAACAGGATCCTTAAGTTTAGACTTGGCACTTGGAATTGGTGGGTTGCCACAAGGAAGAGTTACTGAAATTTATGGACCAGAGGCGTCTGGAAAAACAACACTTGCTTTACAGGTAATTGCTGAAGCACAAAAGGCAGGTGGCATTTGTGGATTTATAGATGCTGAGCATGCACTAGATCCGGTTTATGCAAAAAAATTAGGTGTAGATACTGAAGAATTATTAATCTCTCAGCCTGATACTGGCGAACAAGCTTTAGAGATTACTGATACTTTAATTAAGTCAGGTTCAATATCTGTGCTTGTTATAGACTCTGTCGCCGCATTAACTCCAAGAGCTGAAATAGAAGGTGAAATGGGAGATCATCATGTAGGTCTTCAAGCAAGATTAATGAGTCAGGCTTTAAGAAAACTAACAAGTTCAATCTCTCGAACAAATACTATGGTTATTTTCATTAACCAAATCAGAATGAAAATAGGTGTCATGTTTGGAAGTCCCGAGACAACTTCTGGAGGAAATTCACTTAAATTCTATGCATCAGTTAGATTGGATATAAGAAGAATTGGAGCAATTAAAGAAAAGGATAACATTATTGGAAATACAACAAGAGTTAAAGTAGTTAAGAACAAAGTTTCTCCACCATTTAAAGTTGTTGAATTTGATTTAATGTATGGCAAAGGAATTAGCAAATCAGGAGAATTAATCGACCTTGGAGCTAAGGCAGACATCGTAGAGAAAGCGGGAGCATGGTATGCATATAAAGGAGAAAAAATTGGCCAAGGTAGAGAAAATGCAAAACTTTATCTTGAACAAAATCCAAAAGCTGCAGCCGAAATTGAAATGGCCATCAGAGAAAAAGCAGGCGTGATTTCAAAAAAGATTGAAGGCAATCCAATTGAACAGGAAAAAACTGAATCAAAAGAGGAAATTCCTTCTAAAAAAAATTAGCAGATAACTTTTAGTTGTTAAAAAGGCGCTTTAATAGAGCGCCTTTTTCCCTTTAGAGATATAGACATCATATAAAAATGCTGTATTTTAAAAATATGGCAGACAAAACACTTAATGAAATAAGAAATGCTTTTCTCAAATATTTTGAGAAAAATGATCATAAAATTGTGGAGTCCAGCAATCTAGTTCCTAACAATGATCCAACCTTAATGTTTGCTAATTCAGGAATGGTACAATTTAAAAATGTATTTACTGGACTTGAAAAAAGAGATTATCAAAGAGCAACAACGTCACAAAAATGTGTAAGAGCAGGCGGAAAACATAATGACTTAGAAAATGTTGGTTACACATCTAGACATCATACATTTTTTGAAATGTTAGGAAATTTTTCTTTTGGAGATTATTTCAAAGAAAGAGCAATTGAACTTGCATGGAATTTGGTTACTAAAGATTTTGGTATAGATAAAAAAAGAATTTATGTAACTGTATTTCATGAAGACGATGAAGCATTCAAATTTTGGAAGAAAATAGCGGGTTTTAGCGATGATCGAATAATAAGAATTCCAACATTGGATAATTTTTGGTCGATGGGCGAAACAGGACCTTGTGGACCTTGTTCTGAGATATTTTTTGATCATGGTGACCATCTAAGAGGTGGTTTACCGGGCACGAAAGATCAAGAAGGAGACAGATATATTGAAATTTGGAACTTAGTCTTTATGCAATTTGAACAAGTTACAAAAGAAAAAAGAATAAATTTACCAAAGCCATCAGTTGATACAGGGATGGGACTCGAAAGAATAGCAGCTCTTTTGCAAGGAACTCACGACAATTATGAAACTGACCATTTTAAAAAATTAATTCAATCTATTTCTCAAGCTGTAAAAAAAAAACCAGATAACAGCTGCATTTCTAGTTTTAGGGTAATTGCAGATCATTTAAGAGCAAGTTCATTTTTAATTGCAGAAGGTGTTTTACCTTCAAATGAAGGAAGAGGCTATGTTCTTAGAAGAATAATGAGAAGAGGTATGAGACATTCTCATTTACTTGGAGCAAAAGAACCAATCTTCTTTAATATTTTTAAAACACTTCAAGAAGAAATGTCAAGTAACTATCCAGAATTAGAAAGAGCTCAGTCATTAATTAAAGAAACACTGCGGATGGAAGAAGAAAAATTTTTAGCTCTTTTAGACCGAGGAATAAAAATTTTAAATGAGAAAATTTCTAAAATAGATAAAATTTTACCCGGTGAAGTAGCTTTCAAACTTTATGATACTTATGGCTTCCCATTAGATTTAACAGAAGATATTTTAAAAAATAAATCATTAAAAATTGATCATAAAAAATTTCAATCATTAATGAAAGAAAGTAAGGAGCTTGCAAAGAAAAACTGGAAAGGATCCGGAGATAGCTCAGTTGAAGAAATTTGGTTCGGTATTAGAGATAAGTTGGAACCAACAGAATTTTTGGGATATGAAAAAAATCAGGCAGAAGGAATTGTTCTATCTTTATTGAAAGACAATAAAGAAGTTCAAAGGTTAAACAAAGGTGACGAGGGAATGATTATAATTAATCAAACTCCTTTTTACGGTGAGTCTGGAGGTCAAGTAGGAGATATAGGTCAAATAATTTCTGGTGATTTTAAATTTGAAGTTTCAGATGTTCAAAAAAAATTGGGAGATTTATTTGTTCATTACGGAAAAGTTATAGACGGGTCAGTTAAAGTAGATGATAGCGTTGAAATGAAAATAAATATTGAAAGGAGAAATAATATAAGAGCTTATCATTCTGCAACTCATTTACTTCACGAGTCTTTGAGAAGAGTTTTAGGAACCCATGTAATTCAAAAAGGATCATTAGTTGAACCTGATAGATTAAGATTTGACTTTAGTCACATGAAACCAATTTCTTCCGAAGAAATTAACAAAATTGAGAGTTTTGTTAATTTAATGGTTGAGAAAAAATCAGATGTAAAAACTAGATTAATGACACCTAAGGAGGCAGTAGATAATGGAGCCTTAGCTTTGTTTGGTGAAAAATATGGTGATGAAGTTAGAGTTTTATCTATGGGGGATGAAAAAGAAAAGTATTTCTCTACAGAACTATGTGGAGGCACCCATGTAAGAAATACAGGCGATATAGGAAAATTTAAAATTGTCAGCCAATCTTCAATTGCAGCAGGAGTAAGAAGGGTAGAAGCTTTAAGAGACAAGGAACTACAGGATTATTTAAATAAAAAAGAGAAACTATCTGATATTTCAATTCAAAAGAATGAAGAAACAATCAAAGAATTGTCAGAAAGGATTATTAAACTTGGAGGAAAACCAAACTTAGAGAATAAAAATCAACAAGTGTTGATTAAAGATTTAAACAAACAACTTGAATTACTTTATGTTAAATCAATTTTAAGCGATAAAACAAAAAATATAATAAATGATCAAACAGTCAATAATACTAAAGTTAGATTTCAAAAAGTTACTGATTTACCTCCAAAAGATCTAAGAAAACTTGTTGATGCAGGAAAAAAAGAATTAGGTGAGGGGATTGTAGTTGTTTTTGCAAGCAAAGATGGAAAAATTGGTTTAGCAGTGGGCGTTACAGATAAACTTACCACCAAATATGATGCTGTTAAATTTGTAAAAACAGGATCAAAAATTGTAGGTGGTAAAGGTGGCGGGGGAAGACCCGACTTTGCACAAGCAGGTGGAATTGAAATTAATAAAATAGATGAAGCTTTTGAAAAATTAAAAGCTTTAATTTAGCTTATTTTTTAAATTATCAGCTATTTCACTCAAAAATTGATTTGTTGTAAGGTATTTTGTAGATGGCCCAATTAAAATTGCTAAATCTTTAGTCATAGAACCGCCTTCAACACATTCAATGCAAACTTTTTCTAAAGTATTGGCAAATTTAATTAACTCTTCATTATTATCTAATTTTCCTCTGTGAGCTAGCCCTCTGGCCCAAGCAAAAATTGATGCAATAGGATTTGTTGAAGTTTCTTTTCCTTGCTGATGCATTCTAAAGTGTCTTGTTACAGTACCGTGAGCTGCTTCTGTTTCCATTGTCTTTCCATCTGGCGCCAACAAAACACTAGTCATTAATCCCAATGAACCGTAACCTTGAGCAACTGTATCTGATTGAACATCGCCATCATAGTTTTTACATGCCCAAATGTATTTTCCACTCCATTTCATTGCACAAGCAACCATGTCATCAATCAGTTTATGTTCGTATGTTATATTATTTTTTTCAAATTCTAATTTGAATTCTTCATCAAATATTTTTTGAAAGATATCTTTAAATCTACCATCGTAAGATTTAAGAATTGTATTTTTTGTTGAAAAATAAACAGGCCACTTTTTAACCAATCCATAATTCAAACAAGATTTCGCAAAATCTTCTATGGATTTATCTAAATTAAACATTGCTAAAGCAATTCCGGGTCCTGGAAAATTAAATACATCACGTTTTATTTCTTCCTTACCATCTTCTGATGTCCATTTAATTTCTAATTTTCCTTTTCCTGGAACTAAAAAATCTGTTGCTCTATATTGATCTCCAAATGCATGTCTTCCGATAATTAATGGATCAGTCCAAGATGGAACAAGTTTTGGAATATTTTTACAAATTATTGGTTCTCTAAAAACAGTTCCTCCAATAATATTTCTGATCGTTCCATTTGGCGATCCCCACATTTTTTTCAGATTAAATTCTTTTACTCTAGCTTCATCCGGAGTGATTGTTGCACATTTTATACCAACTCCATTTTTTTTAATTGCATTAGCACAATCAATTGTAATTTGATCCAAGGTATCATTACGACTTTTCATTCCTAAATCGTAATATTCTATTTTTAAATCTAAGTATGGAAGAATAAGCTTATTTTTAATGAATGACCAAATTACTCTGGTCATTTCATCACCATCCAATTCAACAATTGGATTATTTACCTTAATTTTGCTCATATTTCGATGTATCTAATTAATTGAATTTAGGCTTTTTATATACATATATACCTAAAAATTATCAAAATAAATAATTATGCTAGATAAAATATTTCCTAAAATTCATGGCGAGGGTTACAAGTTTTTGGTCATCTTTGGATTGGCTACACTTGTTCTATACTTTATTCATGGATTTTTTGGTTTTATCGGATTAGTTTTAACTATTTGGGTCTATTATTTTTTTAGAGATCCAGAAAGAGAATCTATTGGCGATGATAATTTTCTTACTAGTCCAGCTGATGGAATTGTTTTACAAGTAATTGAAACAAATGGACCAAAAGAACTAGGACTTGAAAATAGAAAATTTAAAAAAATAAGTATTTTCATGAATGTATTTGATTGTCATGTTAATCGATCACCATGTTCAGGCAAAATTTCTGAAATAGTTTATAAGACGGGAAAATTTTTAAATGCATCTCTTGATAAAGCAAGTGAAGATAATGAAAGAAATTATTATAATATAAAAAGTAGTATGAACGAAGATATTATTGTTGTTCAAATTGCAGGATTAATTGCAAGAAGAATAGTTAATGAAACGTCCAAAGATCAAGAACTAAATCAAGGTTCAAGAATTGGNATNATAAGATTTGGAAGTAGAGTAGATATATACTTTGAAAATTATCATCCTTTAGTTAAAATAAATCAAAAAACAATTGCTGGNGAAACATTACTAGCCAAAAAGTAATATTATGGAACAACCAAATNAAAAAATTAAATTAGTAAATAATAAGAAGACTAGAGTCATTCTACCTAACATTTTTACATTGGTAGGGGTTTGCATTGGTTTAACTTCAATTAAATTTGCCTTTGATGGTAAATTTGCACCTGCAATAATTGCTATAATTGTTGCTGCAATTATTGATGGTTTAGATGGAAGAATTGCAAGATTAATTAAGGGTACTTCAAAAGTTGGTAAAGAATTAGACTCTCTTACAGATGTAATTAGTTTTGGTGTAGCGCCAGCTTTTATAATGTATTTTTGGCAACTCAACGAACTAGGCAGAATAGGTTGGTTGATTTGTCTAGTCTACGTAGTTTGTGTGGCTTTAAGGCTTGCTAGATACAACATTACATCAGGCAACGAACTTTCTTGGCGCGATCATTTCTTTGAAGGAATACCTTCACCTGCAGGAGGTGTTTTAGTTTTAATGCCACTAATTTATAGTCTTAGCGATATTCAATTATTTTCAATTAATTATGAAATATTTGTTCCTTCTTTATTTGTAATAATTTCAATTCTTTTAATTAGTAAAATTCCAACTTATTCATTGAAACGAATTTCAGTTCCAAGATCAATGACAATCTTCTTAATATTTGGAATAATTTTATATTTTGGATTAATTTTAATTTATACATTTAACGCAATTGTACTTTCTGGAATACTTTATTTTATCGTGATGCCAATGAGCTATCTTCATTATCAAAGAATAAGCAATAAATATAAGGAACAAATATTAGATCACGATGAACATGAAGATATATTATAAATGAAAAACAATGTTATTGTTTCTTTAGCTGACTCAAATTATTTCGAGTTATTAAACGAATTAATAGACTCCATAAAAAAATTTGAGCAAAGTAAAAATGTCTCAATTTGTATTTTAGATGCGGGATTAACAGAAGACCAAAAAAATAAATTATCAGAAAAAATAGATGAAATTAAAATTGCAGAGTGGGATATTGAAGTTTCTGAGTATAAAGCTAGTGGAAAAGAATGGTTAAAAAGCCAAGTATCAAGAGCATTTCTGCCAAAATATTTTCCAGGATATAAAAAATATTTATGGATAGATTGTGATGCTTGGGTAAATGACTGGCAATCAGTTGAGCTATATTTCAAAGCCTGTGAAAATGGAAAACTTGGAATTACTCAAACAATGGGACCTGGATATAAAATAGTTTCGAAGGTTAAATGGATATTTGGAAAATTAGCATTAATCAAATCTCAAAATTTTAAACATGCAATCAATTCTAAAATAGGAATTGATAAAGCAAGAAAGTTAGCATTTGCACCACATATAAATATTGGTGTTTTTTCCTTAGAACACGATTCATCATGCTGGAAGATTTGGCAAGATAATCTTGCAATAACTTTAAAATCTGGAAAAATTTTTGGCTCTGAAGGATTAGCAATTAATATGAGTGTTTATGTTGATGATATTGANACAGAATTTCTTCCACTAAATTGTAATTGGATAGCAAGCAATTTATTACCAAAGTTTGATGAAGAAAAACAAACTTTTGTAGAACCTTACCTGCCAAATTATAACATTGGAATCATGCACTTGGCCGCAGGAATTTGGAAAGATGACAAGGATATGAGATTAGATAAAAGCGTTGAGATAGAAATTAAAACTCTTGAAAACAAAACTATTTCAAAAAGCTTAAGGTTTTTAAATTAATTGAAAAAAAATAAAATTTCTAAAAATTGGATCAATAAGCAAAGACGAGATATATACTTTAGACAGTCAAAAGTGGAAGGTTATAGATCTAGAGCGGTATATAAACTTCAGGAAATTGATAAAAAATTTAATATATTAAAAAACGGTATATCATTAATTGATCTTGGTGCAGCACCAGGAAGTTGGTCTCAATATGTTGAAAAAAAAATTAAAAATGGAAAAATTTTATCCATAGACCTTAAAGAAATTGATAAAATTGGAAACACTTTTCATATAAAGGGAGATTTTACAGATCCAGAATATCAGGACCGCATCAAAGATTATTTTGGTTCTAAAGTAGATGTTGTTTTGTCCGATATGGCAGTAAATACTACTGGAAATAAAAACCTAGATTCTATTTATACAAGCGAACTGTGTATGGAGGCTATGAATTTTTCTAAAAAAATATTAAATAATCATGGAAAATTTGTCTCAAAAATATTTATGGGGTCTACATTTAATGAAATTGTCGTAGAAGCAAAAAAAATATTTAAAGAAAGCAAAGTTTTTAAACCTGCTGCGAGCAAGAAAGAATCGAAAGAAAGTTTTATAATTTGTAAATTTTTACGATAGGTCCTCTTTAAATTTTCAAAGAATCATATATACAAGGACATGGATCCTATTAAAGAAGCGCTTACATTTGACGACGTTTTATTAACTCCCAAGTATTCCGAAATTTTACCTTCGGAAGTTACAACAAATACATCTCTTTCGAAAAATTTAAATTTAAAAATACCAATTATTTCATCGGCAATGGACACTGTGACAGAATCTAAGATGGCTATAGCAATTGCCAAGGCTGGTGGCATAGGTGTTATCCATAGAAATTTAGATATTAAGTCTCAGATTTCTGAGATTAATAAAGTAAAATCAAAAAAATTATTAGTTGGTGCAGCAGTTGGAGCGGGACCATTAGAATATAAAAGGGCAGATGCAATTTTAAAAGCAAATGTAGATTTAATTGTTGTTGATACTGCTCATGGACATACAAAAAAAGTAGGTGAAATAATTAGAAAAATAAAACAATTAAAATCAAACAAAACAACTTTATGTGCAGGAAATATTGCAACAACTGAAGCAGCAAAGTTTTTAATTAAACTAGGAGCAGAAGTTATTAAAGTTGGAATTGGCCCAGGATCAATTTGCACTACTCGATTAGTAGCAGGCATTGGTGTACCCCAACTCAGTGCTATTTTGGCAGTTAGAAAAGGTGTTGGAAGAAAAAAAGTTTCAATAATTGCTGACGGTGGAATTAAATTTTCAGGAGATATATCAAAAGCTCTGGCAGCAGGTGCTGATGCAGTGATGATAGGATCTTTATTTGCAGGAACAAACGAGTCTCCAGGAAAGATAATAAAGAAAAATGGGAAACTCTTTAAAAATTTTAGAGGAATGGGCTCAATAGGAGCCATGAACAAAGGATCTGCGGATAGATATTTTCAAACAAAACAAAAAGACACTTCAAAATATGTTCCAGAAGGAGTCGAAGGATTAGTAAAGTATAAAGGATCCGTAGAAAAGATAATTTACAGATTAATTGGAGGTCTAAAATCATCCATGGGTTATTTGGGCAAAAAAAAAATAATAAATTTGAGAAATAAACCTAAATTTGTAAAAATTACAAAAGCTGGTTTTTACGAAAGTATGGTACATAATATTGATGAAGTAAAAAAATAATATGAACAAATTTCTAAAATACCTTTTAATTATTTTTGTTATTACTAGCTTTGAAAGTTTTGCCGAAGAAAACTTTTTTAATGAAGCAAAAAATTTGTTTGATAAAGGCAAATATGAAGAATCTAAATTTTTATTTCAAAGGAATATTGTTTTTAATCCAAAAGATGCAAAATCTTATCTTTATTTAGCTAGAATTTATGAAACAGAAGAAAACGAAATAGAAAAAGAAAAAAATATAAATACTACACTGTTACTTGAGCCAGATAATGAAGACGCAATGTATATGCTGATCGATTTAAAATTAAAAAGATCTGATTACGCAAAAGTAAGAGAGTTAAGTGAAAAATTTCAAATTATTTGCTCATCACTTTGCAACAAAATCGACTCTATTAAAGAAAGATTAACAAATATTGAAGCAAAAGATGAGTCTTGAAGACAATCTTAAAAAAATCTTAATCATTGATTTTGGTTCTCAATTTACACAACTTATTGCAAGAAGAATAAGAGAGCTAGGAGTTTATTCTGAAATTATTAGCCATAAAAAGATTCATAATTTAGAAAAATTAAAGAGAAATGTTAAGGGATTTGTCTTATCAGGAGGACCATTGAATGTTTATGAAAATAAAAAAGTAAATTTTAATAAAAAATTACTAAACTTAGATATTCCTGTTCTCGGTATTTGTTTTGGACATCAAATTATTTCTAAAGAATTAGGTGGCAAAGTAAAAAAATCTAAATTTAGAGAATTTGGTTTAGTAAAAATTAAAAAAAATAATAATAGCATCTTAACAAAGAATTTTTTTAATAATAAAGGATCAAACAATGTTTGGATGAGCCATGCAGATCAAGTTTCAAAACTTCCCAAAGGATTTAAAGTTATTGCTTCTAGCGACAATTCTAAATTAACAATAATCGAAAATACAAAAAAAAGAATGTATGGAATACAATTCCATCCAGAAGTAACCCATACTCAAAAAGGTAAAATTATTTTAAGAAATTTCATTTTCTCAATTTGTAAGTTGAAGAAAAATTGGTCATTTAAACAACAAAAACAAAAATTAATTAAAGAAGTGAGAAATCAAGTTGGAAATTCTAAAGTCATATGTGCTTTATCAGGAGGCGTTGATAGCAGTGTTGTTGCAAAGTTATTGGATGCTGCAATAGGTAAAAATCTAACTTGTATATTTGTAAATACTGGTTTGCTTAGAAAAAATGAGGAAAACCAAGTTATTAATACATTTAAGAAAAAATTTAAAATAAATTTAATTTATGTAAATGCAAAAAAACTTTTTTTAAAAGAATTGAAAAATATTTCTGATCCAGAAAAAAAACGAAAAATAATTGGAAACCTTTTTATAAAAGTTTTTGAAAAATACGCAAAAAAAATAAAAAANGTAAAATTTTTATCACAAGGAACTCTTTATCCTGATNTAATAGAAAGCAAGTCAGTAACAGGAAGTCAAACTTCAAAAATTAAATCCCATCATAATGTTGGAGGATTACCAGCCAAGATGAAATTAAAATTAATAGAACCTCTAAAGCACTTGTTTAAAGATGAAGTTAGAAAATTAGGCTTAGAGTTAAAATTAACAAAAGACATTATTTCAAGACATCCCTTTCCTGGACCTGGTTTAGCAATAAGAATGCCAGGAGTTATTACCGAGGAAAAAATAAAAGCATTAAAAGAAGCAGATTATTATTTTATTCAAGAACTAAAAAAACATAATTTATATGACAAAATATGGCAGGCCTATGCAGCCCTACTTCCAGTAAAAACTGTGGGTGTAATGGGTGATAATAGAACTTATGAACATATTTGTTTGCTTAGAGCAATTACTTCAGAAGATGGAATGACTGCTGATTTTTTTGATTTAAAAAAAAATTTTATGCAAATAATTTCAAATAAAATTATAAATAATATTAAAGGGATAAATAGAGTGGTATATGATATAACTTCAAAACCACCGAGCACAATAGAGCTAGAGTAATGTCTCAAAAAATTAAAAAAATAACTAATAAAAAGAATAAATCTAAGATTATTTGCCTTACAGCATATTCTAAGAATGTTGCTGAAGCTTTAGACAATCATACCGATATAATACTTATCGGAGATTCGCTTGGATCGGTCCTATATAATTATAATACTACTAGAAAAGTTTCTTTAAATACAATGATTGAACACTCAAAAAGTGTACGAATGGGAATTAAAAAAAGTTTAATGGTAGTTGATATGCCTTATCAGACTTATCGAAATAAAAAGGAAGCACTTAGAAATGCCAAGAAAATCATCAAATTGACCAAATGTGAAGCAGTCAAACTTGAAGGAGGTAGCTCAATTATAAAAATTGTTGAATATTTGATAAAAAATAAAATTCAAGTAATGGGTCATTTAGGAATTCTACCTCAAAGTGTTATAGGAAAATTCAAATTTAAAGGAAAGAAAGAATCAGAAAGAAAGAAAATTTTTAAAGATGCAAAACTTCTAGAATCAAAGGGAGTATTTTCAATTGTTTTAGAGTGTGTAGAATCTTCTTTAGCAAAAAAAATAACTAAATCTTTAAAAGTACCAACTATTGGAATTGGTTCTTCCATTAATTGTGATGGTCAAGTTTTAGTTACAGATGATTTATTAGGTTTAAATGATACAAAAATAAAATTTGTAAAAAAATTTGCTAATATTAAAAATCAAATTAAAAAAGCTGCACAAAAATTTAGATCTGAAGTGATAAATAAAAAATACCCAACAAAAAAGCACTCTTATAGTTAGAAGAATCTTTTAAAAGACTCGTTTATTTCAAGAATATTTAGATCGCTTAGGCCACCTATAATTAATTGAATAGCAACAATCAAAATTACTATTAAACCAAGATATCCAATCCATTTATAATTTTTAATATAATTAGCTAAATATGTTGCTAGCGTACCAATCAGGACAACCGATAAAAAAAGACCAAAAAACATTAATCCAATATATTCTTTTGAAGCACCAACAACCCCTATTACATTATCAAAACTCAAAGTGATATCAGCAAATAAAACTTTATAAACACTATTAACAAATGATGGTTCTTTAGATATTTTTGTGGGTGATTTTATTTTTTTTGTTTCAAAAAGATCTCTTCTTAAATCATTAACAATCCAAATTAACAACAACCCACCAACAATTTTTATTATTGGAAAACCAAAAAGATAAGTAGCAGATAGAGCAAATATAATTCTAAATATAAATGCAGCCAAAACGCCATACATAATTATTTGTTTTCGATGTTTTGGAGCAAAATTCGCAGCAATCATTGCAATTATTATGGCATTATCTGCAGCCATGATTACATCAATGAAAATTATTTGTACTAAAACTATGGATTCTTCTAACAATATAATTATATAATATAGTTATTCTTTTTGTATTCAACCAAAAGTATTATTAATTTTTTATACGCTATTAAATTAACTTTTTAAAATAGGAGGGAAAATAAAATTTTTAAAATATTTAATATCAATCATTGCTTCTGTAGCACTATTTATAAACGTATCAAATGCAGAAGAAAAATGGGATATATTGCTAAAAGTGCATTTCCTCTATTTTTATTAATGATATTAGCTGTAATAATAATGATTATTTTTCCTGAAATTAGTCTTTGGCTGCCTAAGCAAATGATTCAAAATATAAACTAATATATTTATTGCATTATTCATTAATGGCCATTTTATAATTTTAAAATATAAATTTGATAAAATTGCCAGTTTATTTAGGCTAAATTAAAGATTTACTTCAGCTTTCAAGACAATTACCTTAAGTAAAATTTAAATAAAAATGAAGGGGATAAAATATGAGTAGATCAAGAAAGCTCTACAATTCAGATTTAGCTCCAACTCCAAAAGGTAAGAAGAATTGGGGATGGTTTGAAATCTTTAACGTATGGGCAAATGATGTGCAAAGTTTATTTGGTTATACTTTGGCGGCATCACTATTTTTGGCTTCAGGTTTAAATGGTTGGGCTGTATTTCTTGCGCTTGTACTAGCAGGATTCTTTATTATGTTGATGGTCAACCTATCAGGTAGTCCAAGTGTTAAACATGGAATTCCTTATCCGGTATTTGCTCGTGTAAGTATGGGAGTATTTGGTGCAAACTTTCCAGCTATGGCCAGAGGAATTGTTGCAATGTTTTGGTATGGAGCCCAAACTTATTTTGCATCAACAGCAGTTGCACTCTTGATTACCAGTATTACAGGATCGAGTGGAACTGGAAGTTTCCTAGGAATGACAAATATAATGTGGATATCATTTATATTTGTTTCAGGTTTCCAAATTTATTTATTCTGGCAAGGGATAGATTTAATAAGAAGATTTTTGAATTTTGCAGGACCAGCAGTTTATGTTGTGATGATTCTTTTAATGTTTGCTATTTGGGCAAAAGCTGGCGGAGGTCTTTTATCAGAAGTTGGAAATATATTTTCTGGTGGAGCTCGTTCAGGTGGTTTTGAAGGTTTAGGAACATTTGGTGCGTTTCTAGCTGTGTTTTCAATTATGGTTGGATATTTTGCTGCAGTTGTAATTAACTTTGGTGACTTTGCTAGATTTGTTAAGAATGAAGATGAAATGAAAAAAGGTAACCTATGGGGTTTGGTTGGAAACATAATTTTCTTCTCATTTATAACTTTAATGATTACTGGTGGAACAATCGCAATTTTTGGTGAATACGTTGCAAGCCCAACAGAGATGGTTGCTAGAGTTGACAACATGCTATTAACAATTATTGCAGCTTTTGCATTCTTTGCAGCGACAGTTGGAATTAATATGGTTGCAAACTTTATACCTCCAGCATATGACCTTGCTAATTTAATCCCTAGTAAAATTAATTTTAGAATTGGTGGAATGATCACTGCTGGTTGTGGATTTGTTATAGGTGGATTATGGGTTTCAGTGATTTCACAAATGGGAATGTTTCCTTTTGTAAATACGCTTGGAGCAATTCTTGCACCTGTATTTGGTATAATGATTGTTGACTACTATGTGATTAAAAA
>JGI26061J44794_1000583_pt1 | contig 16127 bp, 14 predicted proteins | sample MarorgKNORR_S2LV_5_FD_44794 | JGI IMG/M metagenome (IMG submission 44794) | reverse complement strand
CGGATGATTATATCACAGAACGATTATTGGCTCCATCACGAGATGGGACCATGATTCCCATCTCTATTGTGTATAAAAAGGGGTACAAGAAGGATGGAAATAGAAATTTACTTCAATATGCTTATGGATCATATGGTGCATCCATGGACCCAGGTTTTCGATCAAGTAGATTGAGTTATCTCGATCGTGGGTTTTGCTTTTGCAATTGCCCATATTCGTGGAAGTCAGGACTATGGACGTCCCTGGTATGAAGATGGAAAAATGTTCAATAAGATGAATACGTTTACAGATTTTATAGACTGCTCTAAATATTTGATCCAGGAAAACTACACGAGTGCGGATCATCTTTTTGCCATGGGGGGCAGTGCTGGAGGATTACTTATGGGTGCTGTGGTCAATCTGGCACCGGAACTGTTTAAAGGAGTCGTGGCAGCCGTACCTTTTGTGGATGTGATCAACACTATGCTGGATGGTACTATTCCATTAACCTCCAATGAGTGGGATGAGTGGGGCGATCCCATGAAAAAGAAAGAATATGATTACATGATGACATATTCTCCTTATGATAACGTAGAAGCCAAGGATTATCCCAATATGCTCATCACTACGGGATATTTCGATTCGCAAGTTCAATACTGGGAACCGCAGAAATGGATGGCTAAACTGCGCGATATGAAGACGGATGATAATTTATTGGTCATGCATGTGAATATGGAAGCGGGCCATGGTGGTAAATCCGGACGCTTCCGCCGTTACAATGAAGTGGCTCTTGAATACGCATTTATATTTGATCTTGTAGGAATTAGACGCTGATGAAAAAATATTCCACCAAACTCCCAATCCTAATCCTGATCCTGATCCTGATCCGCATGCCATTATTCGGTCAGCAGCAAAATAGGCTATTTTGGGATGGAGGTGATTGGAAAAGGGTCAATCAATTGGCAGAAGGCAGCCAGGTAATGGAATACCGCATCAAAGCAGCTTATATTAATGGTGTTTTGGATGGAAGATTGTTTTATTATCTTAAAACATGGTCAGTAGAGCAGGGCTTGGCAGACAGCATTTATGCAGAAACGATTGATTATTTAAGCCCTAGGGAATTAGTACGCTCAATTAATAATTTTTATGCAGATCCATTGATGGTCTATGTTCCGGTTGCTTCTGCAATGATTATTGCCAATATGTATGGAGAACGTATTCCGTTAAAAATTATAGATGCGTATGTTCAGCAAACGAAGTTTTGGATTAATGATTTGCACTTGCGAATGGATGAAAACAGCCCAGCAGAATTGCTGGATGAAAAATATAAAAAACATTCTGAAAAACAGTAGCTTTAAAAGATTAGTCTACTCTATAAAAACCTATCTTCGGATGATAGGTATACACTCGATAATCACCGGAAAATGTAATTTTACTCACATTGAATTTATAGGACGGAAAGGGATCAAATAGTTCAATCTTAACTGATCGGGAAACGGTCATTTTATTTTGAAGTGCCGGATCATTCGGACCAATTATGACAAGACGTTTTTCTTTAAGAATTTTACCTGTATCCGTTACTATATTAATGAATCCTTCCAAATGATTAATGGTTCGTTTGGATTTATTGTCAATTTGAACTACAATACTCACTGTCTTTTCATCTATAATTCGATGACGAACATCGATCTTGATTGATTGTGCTACTACAATTCCGATGAGTAAGAGGAAGAAAGACAGTTTTTTCATGCGTAAACTTCGTGAAGGTTTTTCAAAGTCGAAAGCAAAAGTCGTGCAACCTTTTAAAAAAATATGTGTAGAATGAACTAATTATGAACGAAGCACAATTCAGACAAACTCTGGCAAAACTAGATGGCGAATTTCTATTAAAACAGATTGGCCAATCTAATGGATCGTGGATTGCTGTTGGGAACTTATTTTCCGGTTCAGATCTTTCAGAAATTCAACGTGTACTCAAAAATGAACCGTTTGATTATACAATTTCCAAAGAAAATGATGTCATTACTATAACCGGAAGCGGGGAAGATAAGGTTATTTTACGCATCCCCAAAATCCCAAAGCTCCACCTTGGATTATTTTTAGCTACAATCTTAACTACGCTTATTGCTGGCGCTATGATGGAAGGAGCGAATATATTTTCAAATCCCATTGAAATAACAAAAGGGATTCCTTTTTCATTCACATTGCTGTTGATCCTGGGCTGCCATGAGTTCGGTCATTATTATTATGCCATGAAACATAATGTAGACGCCACATTNCCGTATTTTATACCGGCACCTCCGTTTTTATTTCTNATCGGAACGTTTGGAGCTTTTATCAAGATTAAGTCGCCCATATACCGCCGTGATGCACTTTTGCAAATTGGAGCTGCCGGGCCCATTGCTGGATTTATTATTGCAGTTCCAGCATTGATTATAGGTTTAATGATTTCAACAGTCGTGACCGTTGATAGTGAACAAGTGGGTATTATTCTAGGTGATTCTATATTAATGAAAATTCTAACAGCTCTCATCCATCCGGGCTTGCCGGATAATATGGATATCCTTCTTCATCCTATGGCTTTTGCCGGTTGGATTGGTTTACTGGTCACCATGTTAAATCTGTTACCCATCGGTCAATTAGACGGTGGACATATCGCTTATGCCATGCTTGGGGATAAACATAAAATTGTCGCAAAAGCTGCATTTTTAGCATTAATACCATTAAGTTTTTTATCCTTAAACTGGCTCGTTTGGGGCATCCTGATTCTCGTACTCATGCGCACCACAAAACATCCGCCAATCCAAGATATTAGAACTCCTTTGTCAAAAGAGAACATGTATGTTGGTTATGTGTGTTTGGTAATCTTTTTATTGTGTTTTATACCTGCTCCTTTTCAAACACCCCAATGAAATTTATAGTTTATATAATTTCAATTAATCTTTTATTAAGTCAAGTACGTGTTGGCGATTGGGATGCGTATACATCTCCATTGGGCATAGCTGATATGGTTGAAGTGGACTCTCTTTTAGTGAATGCTACCAATGGCGGTATTTTGGTGTATGATCGCACATTAGATCAATTCAAAACATTTACGAAAATGCATGGCTTGATTAGTACAGATCTAGCTATTGTTGATCGAGATATGTATGGCCAATATTGGGTTGGAGGTGCTTCACCAAATGGGTTTATACAATTATTTGATGAAGAATTTATATTGAAGAAAACGTTTGATATGGATCTGACATTAATTGTGGATTTCGCATTAACTGATTCCATCGTTTTTGCTGCATTTCAGCAAAATCAGGAATGGGGTATTATGGAATTCAGACATGATGGTGAACAATATTTTTATAAAGATGTGTATAATAATTGGCCCATGACTTTAAATGAAATTTCAGGAATAGTCATTGTGGATGAAATACTTTATGTAGGAACAGATCAGGGAATGTTCTCTGGCAATTGGAAAAATACAAATCTAAAGGATCCTGCTAATTGGCAACTGGAAGTTGAGTTAACAGGAGACATATCAACCTTTAAACTAAATGATAACACTATTTTATTAGTCTTGGATAATGATATTTATGAATTTAATACACTAACAGCAACTTCAAATTTATTGTGGAATTTTTATCATGATACTCATGAAATCTATGATGTGATCAAGGATGATCAGGATGTACTATGGCTAGTCCTTAACAAGAATTTTGTCAAAACGAATGACGATGCAGTCGAATGGTCAAAACGATCTGGAGAAAGATTTAAAAGAATCTTTCATCTTGCCGATGGAACAATCGTTGCAGGAACAACTACAGGATTGCTGATTCATAACGAAGATTCTCAATCCTTTACACGTAAAAAACCAAATTGTCTATTAATGAATAGTATTACAGCTTTACACGTTATGTCTGATGGACGGTTAGTGGCTGGATCTAGGTTCGGTCTTATGATCAAAGAAAATGAAGGTTGGAGAAATATTGTAGGTTTTAATGGTGATGATCTCATTATTAAAGAAAATAAAGATTATTCCAATTTCGTTGCTGATACAATTCCGGTCCATTTTGGTAATTATATTGCTGATATTGAAGAAAGTTCAGATGGGATATTATATTGTGGAATTCGGGGGACGTATCCAGAACCGCAACGCCATGGTGGTGGGATTGTTGTTATTGACATTGATGACCCGGGGAATTTTACATTAATTGATACAAGCATTTTGGATTATTTTGAAGATCAATACATGATTGTAAAAGACATTGCCAAAGATCCTTACGGAAACCTGTGGATAGCCGATACATACGCCACAAATAAGTTTGAGCCCATTAAAGTACTAAATACGGATANCAACACTTGGGGATCATTTAGCGTACAGGAATCTGGCAACAAATTGAGCCTTACACCTAATACGATTGATTTTGATTCCTGGGGTCGGGTGTGGATAGGGTCATTTGAAGATAATAATAATGTTGGTGGTGCTAGCAATGGAGGAGCTGTTATGCTGAATTATAGTGGTGATCCGGCTTCTCCCTTTGAAACTGAATGGACCAAAGTAAATGTGAATGCCGATGCGTCTACGAATACAGTCTGGTCATTGGGTGTAACGAGCAGTGANGTCCTTTACTTATTATCACCAAAGGGATTGCATGGGTTAACGCTGCAGTTTTCGAATTCTGATCCCATAGCTAATTATGGATTTACATATTTTCCCAACATCTCTTTTAGTTCAGGATCAAAACTACTTATCGATCCACGGGATAATATTTGGACAACATCTCCGACTCAAGGGGTCTATGTATTAACATCTTCAGCTACTTACTGGCCGGATATAAACGGGCTCACAGCAGAAAACAGTTATTTACTTTCCAATAATATTGCTGCTGTAGCATTTGATGAAAATGAAGGGCTAGCCTATATCGCAACAGATAGAGGAATTAGTGTCTTAAAAATTCCGTTTTCCAAAAAGAACAGTTCTTATTCTAATATTGAAATATTTCCAAGTCCGTTTCGTGTGCCCAATTCAACACCACTCACAATAACGGGTCTTATGGATGAATCCTCATGTATGATTATGACTCTTACGGGTCGTGTTTTGAAAACGATTAATTCACGACTGAACGTAGAAGGATATCAGGCATTTTGGGATGGTAAAGATGAGTCGGGCCAATGGGTAGGAACAGGTGTCTATCTCATTGCTGCATATGATTTGAAGGGTGCAGCTTCTTTTTCAAAAATTGCAGTTATTCGTCATTAAATGGTTATAAAAACAGTAAAGAATACAATAAAAGTTATCGTGGGTGTTGTATTAGTCATTATTGGTCTGATTGGTGGCCTCATACCCATCTTCCAAGGTTGGATATTTGGTATTCCAGGTTTGTTGCTATTGAGTAGTGTTTTTCCGCCCTTGAAGAAATGGGTNNATAAGATGAAAACAAAAATTAAGAGTAGAAAAAAAGAAAATTAATTCTGTTGTATATACTCGGGCATGATCCCGAATTTTGATTCCAATTCTTCTGCAATATTTTTAATCATTACTTTTCGTTCATCGTGGTGNACGAATGCGCTTTTCATGGCAATAATCGTGAATTCTCGAAAATCATTCAATCCAAAGCCAAATAATTTTCTAGCTAACAAAAACTCATCTGTTAATGTTGTTCCGGATATGAGGCGATTATCCGTATTGAGAGTAACACGAATTCCTTGATCATAATAATATTTCATAGGATGAAATTTTAGTGATCGAACACTTCGAGTTTGCCAGTTCGATGTTAGGCAGATTTCNAGAGGAATACGATGATCATTCACATAGTTCATCAAATCTTTATCTTCTTTCAGATGTGTGCCATGACCAATTCTATGAGCGCCGCAATAATGAACAGCTTGGTGAATAGAGGACGGTCCAAATGCTTCTCCGGCATGGATAGTCGCATTAATATTATTATTGCTAATGAGATAAAAAGCTTCTCTATGTTCTTTGGCTGGGAAATTTTCTTCAACTCCCGCGAGGTCAAATCCTACGACTCCTTTGTTTTTGTATCGAACAGCAATATCTGCTAGTTTTAATGATGCTTCAGGTGAAATATGTCGAATTCCACATATGATAATCCCTGATTGAACACCATATTCTTTCTCCCCACTTTTTAATCCTCGCTGGACAGCTTCCACAGATTCACCCATGGTCATCCCTTTNTCCGTATGAAGAATAGGTGAATAGCGGATTTCAATATAGCGGACATTTTCTTGTGCAACATCTTCAATTAATTCATATGCGCACCGCTCCAAGTTTTCGGGAGTTTGCATCACACTTAAAGTGATATCGAAACGTTTGATATAATCTTCCAGAGAACCTCGTTTTTCACCGATTACAAGTGCAGAACGCAAGTCATCAATTGTTGAGCCGGGAACTTCAATATTATCTTTTTGAGCCAGGTCATGAACAGTTTCTACCCGCAGACTACCATCCAAGTGACAATGGAGTTCAACTTTCGGCAGTCGCTTAAGTAAAGTGTGAGTTATTCTCATTTTTTTGTAACTGATTTATAAATCCAGTAGATCACAGCAACGAATGCCAGTGGTCCTAGAAATTCAAAACCGGAGAAATTCGGCCACCAGTTTTTATTCCCGGAAAGAAAAATAGGAACAGCTACAAAAATACCCATAAGTGCTTCACCGGTTATAAGACCGGAAGCAAGGAGTAGTCCTTTCTTTTCGGCGGTTTTAGACGCGCCTGCTTTTTTGCCCAGATGATTAATCATACCGCCGATGAAAATGGGTACTGTCAGTGTAATGGGCAGGTAAATTCCTACAGCCACAGCTAAAACCGGAACACGAAAGTCTGACCCGCGTTTTTCCTGTCGGATATCGATAAGAATGATTATAACAGCGATCAATGCACCCATGTAAACAAATGCCCAAGGCAAGTTGCCTGTAAATACGCCATCAGCCACTGATTTCATCAGTGTCGCCTGGGGCGCTGAAAGTGTAGGAGAACCAATTTCATACGCAGTATGAAGAATATCCAGAACGAGCCCTAGAACAACCGCTGCACTTAAAACGCCAACAATCTGCATTATTTGTTGCTTCCAGGGAGTTGCGCCCACAATGTGACCTGTTTTCAAATCCTGTAAATTATCACCGCCAATGGCTGCAGCACAGCAAACAACCGCACCAACCATAATGGCACCGGCTGCACCTACTTCAGAACCGGCTCCCAACAGAACCAGCAACAGNAAAGATGAAAATAATATTGTAGCAATGGTGACTCCGGAAATCGGATTATTGGATGAACCCACAACGCCCGCCATATAGGCTGCTACAGCAGAAAATAAAAATCCAAAAATCATCATTACAACTGCCAAAAGTGCAGCAACGCCAACAGATTCTATAATACCAAGATATAAAAAGAAAACAGGTACAAGTAAGCCAACTAATGCGTAAGCAACATAATTGATTGGTATATCTCTTTCTTCCAGAGGTATATCCGCCCCGGATTGGCGATGCTTAACAGCATCGATGCTGGCTTTAATTCCGACAACCAATGGTTTAAATAATTTAATTAATGACCATACTCCACCAATCACCATTGCTCCAACACCTAAATAACGAATTTTTGCATTCCAAATTGTCCATGCGGCATCCATGGCATTACCTTCATAACCATTAAAAGCTGAATAAATGGGTATAGCCACACCCCATGATATCAATCCCCCGGCCACAACAAGAATGCCAATATTTCGACCAACAATATACCCGACAGAAATAAGAGCGGGAGATAAATCTGTTCCAATTCCAAAGATAGACCGTCCAANGGTTGCAGCCCCTACAACTTCAGCATGCCACATGGCAAAGCCCTGTTGACACACTTTCATCCCGCCACCGATTAGACCCGCAATTCCGATTGTTTTTAATCCACCGGCCGCATCTGCTTCGTTGCCTTGTCGAGCGCTTTCGCCGGCTCGAAGAATTTCTGCCGTAGCAATTCCTTCCGGATATTTGAGTTTTGCAACAACGATTAATGCTCTGCGCAGTGGAATGGTAAATAAAACACCGATCACACCACCAATTGCGGCGATTTTTGCCACTTCCATATAATCAAACGTTTCCCAATAACCCAACAATACAAGTGCAGGAATGGTAAAAATCACACCCGCTGCGAGCGATTCCCCGGCAGAGGCGGCCGTTTGAACAATATTGTTCTCTAAAATATTTGATTTTTTAAATAAAGAAAGTACCCCCATGGATATAACCGCAGCGGGGATGGAAGCGGAAACAGTCATGCCGGCGAATAAACCCAAGTATGCGTTCGCTCCGGCGAGTACCATGGAAAGGACCACACCTAATAAAAGTGCTTTAATTGTTATTTCTGGAAGTGGCTTGTTGTTAGTCATTGGAATCCTATGATTNAGTGTTGGCGAAAATAGATTTAAAAAGATGTGCACAGCAAGTGTGGGGATTGAATAGATTTTTGAAATCATTCAATCATTAATTCATTCTACTGTGTAAATTATATCATCGATCGGGGTGCTATTCCGTACCAGATGGAATTGCTGAGAAAACACCCATGAACCTGACCTGGATAATGCCAGCGAAGGAAGCACTATGAATAACACATTAATCATCTTATTAATATCAACATGTTTGTATCCGCAAATCAGTGGCACTGTTATTGATTATGTATCTAATCAACCTCTTGCTGGAGTGAATATTACGGGCGGAAATACAGGTACAGCTGCTAATGAGAATGGGCAGTTTTTATTAGATGTAAAAATGGGTGAGAAACTGACCTTTGCTCATATCGGATATTTGGAAATCGTGGAGTCAGCTCAAGATGGAATGATCGTTAAAATGCAGTCTGTTACTCTACAAAGTGAGGAAATTATTGTCAGAGCGGGATTAAAAGATGAATCGCTCCAGCGTTCAACGAATAGTGTAACAGTTTATGATGCAAAAGAAATCAAACAAGCAGATGGAAACCACTTTCAAGATATTATGGAATCTATTCCCAACTTGAATGCAGCAGGCGGAACGAGCCGCCCTCGGTATTTTCAAATTCGCGGCATTGGCGAGCGTAGTCATTATTTTGCAGAAGGACCACCCAATTTTTCCGTGGGATTTGTCATAGATGATATTGATTTGAGCGGGTTGGGTATGGCGGGGCTACTTTACGATCTGGATCAGATTGAAATATTTAAAGGTCCACAATCCTCCATGTATGGCCCCAACGCATTGGCGGGTCTCATCAACATGCGTTCCACTGAACCAAAAGATGAGCTTGAGGGGAATATTCGCATAATAAATGGTACGGATAATATTCAACGAATTAACGGAATGATCAATCTACCCTTGGGGAAAGCGTTCGCTTTGAGAGTGGCGCTTGAATCAGGTTCAGATGATGGATTCCGGAAAAACAAATATTTGGATATAACTAATTCAAATGGTCGGAAGGAAAATATTATTCGTGAAAAATTATTATTCACTCCCAACGAATATTTCCAAGTAGTGCTTGCATCATTCAAGGCAGTCTTGGATAATAGATATGACGTATGGGCACCGGACAATAATGAGGATCTTTTTACGTATACCAATCAAAAAGGCATAGATAGTCAGGAAACAAACGCTTACTCTTTGCGAGCTAATTATGTTAAAAATAAAATGAATGCCTCATTTATAGTTTCAAATTCTAAAACAGACTTGGTTCATGCCTATGATGGCGATTGGGGCAATGATGATTTTTGGTTAGAGGAACCTTACAATTTCGATCCAAATGCCACGTATTGGAAATATGAGTTCTATGATAGTACAGCCCGGTATAGAGATAATCAAACACTGGAAGCCAGAGTGAGTTACGGTGATATTATTGTGGGGTATTATACTAAATCGTTGAAGGAAAAAGACAATGCTTCCGGTTGGCTCTATGGCGGTGATGCAGCTTTAGCTGCTAGTGAATTCACGTTTGATGTTTCAGCTGTTTATGGGCAAGTCGATAAACTGATTTCGGATAGATTAAAAATAATAGCCAATGTGCGTAAAGAAACAAATAAAATTACTTATTATGGTACAGCCAGTTATTTTGACTGGTATGTGTATGATTTGGCGCCATTAGACACAGTTGCATTCAACATTGAGCATGACTTGTGGGGTGGAAAATTAGCACTACAGTATTTTGTATATAAAAATATGAATGTCTATAGCAGCCTTTCCCGGGGGTACAAAGCAGGCGGGGTGAATCAACATCCATTATTAACTGCTGACAGTCGCCCATACGATCCGGAGTTTATGACTAATTTCGAATTTGGACTTCGACGATATACAGAAAACTCAACTGTTCATCTTTCTGCATTTATGGCTAAACGAACGAATCAGCAAGTGTCCATTTCTAGCCAGCAACGGGAAGGAGACCCTAATAGTTTTGTATTTTATACAGCCAATGCTACAACCGGTTCGTTGAGCGGTCTGGAATTGGATGGTACGTATAAATTGAATTCAGCATTTTCTTTATCGGGCTCATTGGGTTTATTAAATACTCAAATTGATGCATTTACATTTGAAACTGATTCCGGCGAAACTGCAACATTAGGAAATAGAGAAGCGTCACACGCTCCAAAATATTCATACAGTTTAGCTGTGGATTTTGAAAAGGATAATGGCCTCTTTGGCAGATTAGAAATGACCGGTAAGGATAAGTTCTATTTTTCAGATAGTCACGATGAAATATCTGAATCATACCAACTGCTTAATGGCAATATTGGTTTTAGTTTCGGGCAATGGTCTGTAAAAATATGGGGTCGGAATATGTTGGATGTGCGTTACGCTACTCGAGGATTTTATTTTGGTCTTGAACCCATTTGGAATGACGAACTCCAAGATCATGAATATCCGGACAAAAAATACGTTAGTTATGGTGACCCGGCGCATTTTGGAATAACGCTGGATTTTGCGTTTGATTAGTCTATTAAACTTTCGGTTATACAACTAACATATAAATACAAATTAAAAAACATTTTCCTACGTGTGTTATTAGCCTGAAGTCGGCTTGATTCTATATCTCCAAAAAATTAAATAAAAACGGTCTTGAAGGTGCTGCATCTAATTGCATGGGAGGAATTTCAATTTTCATAAAAAATTGACCGTCTTTAAGGGTATCAGGTATATAGGCAAATTCAGTGATGGTTTTTTTATACGGCGCCTTCTTCTCAAAAAATAGATGATGATTTCCCAAACGTCCGCCATCGTCATATTTATCAACTGTTGGCGAATCAACTACCCAATGAATAACACCAAGATCATTGATAAAATGAATCGCTTCTGTTGTAAAAAACGGTGTATTCCTCGTGTGATATTTTCTCGTCAATTTATCTTCCGAATTTGGAAGGGTTCGTAGGACCAAACCATCTATAGAATGAGTCACATGCTCTTTAATCATTTCTCTTGTAATCACTCGATCATTTTCTTGAACATTACAATGGTAACGTTCCTTTGTTTCTGACCAATGAATTGGAGAGACTGAAATTAAGTGTGTTAAAATAAATTCCGGAGTTAAAACGTCATGTATAAAAATATCGTCTTCAAGTATATGTCCTGCACATTCTGTATGGGTTCCGGTACAATGAACGTTTTGGTTTAGAACCATAACATTGCATCCCAAACCGTTTTTGACTTTACCCGTAAAGGATCCGAGTAGTAATGGACTTGCTTCACCCTTTGGAACATTATAAAAATTAGGCTGCTCCCCGTTATAATTATACGGAATAGCCAAGCTGGTAGCTGAATTTAAATCAACCTCATAGGATTTACTATTTTTTGAAAGTGTTAATTTCATGGAATAAAACAATTGGCCTTGAAAAGAATAAGGACAATTTAACAAAAAAACTTACTGGTTATTTTGATTATCAAATTTTAGTTGGTTTATATTGAAACAACTCGGGATTATAGATTTGTTTAAATCAATAAAACCTCATTTTCACGTTACCAGCTTTTCACGTCCGTAGCAGCAGTTGTTAGGCATAAATCCAATTCATGGTGTAACTTTTACAATCTCAATATCATCAAGCCACCATGTCCTTACTCCCTCAACACAAAAATGTAAATCTATTTTTGTTTGACCCGTACCTACCTCATTGGGCAATTCGAAGGTAAAATCAAGTTCACTCCATTGTTGTGAATCATTAAATTCAAGTGGTATCGTTATCCATTCGTTCATTGAAGAGTTGCTAATAATCAAATTAAAAAAAGTATTCTCGTCAAAATTTGCAGTATATCTCATAGAGATATTGTAAGCAGAACCTTCCGTTAACAATGAACCATCTATGTATTGATATATCCACATTTCCCAACATCCACTAGGTGAATTATGGCTAAACTTCAGACTATTTGAACCCTCATATGAAAATAGGCTATCAATCTCAATCGAATTCCCTGTGTTAGGGACCATATCCCATCCAATGGGGTTTGTCGCAGAATTATTCTCAAAACCACCGTTGTTTAGCAGCTGAATGTTTGAAGTGTAAAAGCTGATTAGATTACTACCACCCAATTTTCCAAAATCATTCATTACATATATACGATAAAAGTATTGCTGATACGGCTCTAAATCCTCATCATAAAAAGTTGTATCTGTAAGCGAAGTCGAAACATGGACCAAAGTTCCAGTGGTTTCGTCTAGTCCTGAAGTTATATGCCGGAATAATTTGTTATTCCCTAAAGCTTTCATCATCGGTCGGGGACCAAAGAACACGGGCANCTGTTACACCTATATCCTNANCTGGATATAAGTAAACAACTTTAGGTAATCGTAAATGATCTAAAACCACATCATCATAAACAGAAATGGAAATAGTTTTTTCTGTAAACCCTAATGAATCAGAGACACTTTGGTCCAAAACATTTTCTTTTTTATACCGTAATTCGTGATTGCCTTCTGAAACACCCGATATCGAAAAATATCCATCATTAGAAGTAGTTGAAGACCAGTTGTACTGCCCATCAATTGAAACAGTTACACTATTTGCTAGATCACCAAGATAATAAACATAACCTTGGACGGTGTATACACCTGTAGGACTTACACTATCACTTTCGCATGAAATCATTACAACAATCAAAAATAGGAAAATACGATTCTTCATTTGCCTAGTTCCTTTTACTCTTTTGTTTGTGCCTAACAAATAAACTCCCGGCAAACGGCGTGTTCATTCCACTAATCATTACTGTTTCACAAATCTTCATTTTATCAAATTCAGTTTCTTCAATTTCGGTGTAATAACAAAAGAGCAGTAGGGTGCATTTTTGTTATTGTTGTAAAAATTCTGATGATAATTTTCAGCAACGGTGTATTTTTTTAGTGGTTCAATTTCAGTAACAATCTTTTTATCAAATGCTTTTTGAGCATTGGAAATGGATGCATTAGCAATCTTCTTTTGTTCATCAGAATTATAATAAATACCGGATCGATATTGTGTTCCAACATCAGCGCCTTGTCGGTTGAGTGTAGTTGGATCATGTGCCAACCAAAATACATCTAATATTTCACTCAATTTTACTTGTTGAGGATCAAACGTAACTTTTGCTACTTCAGCGAAGCCTGTTTGACCGCTACATACATTTTTATACGTTGGGTTTTCGGTCAGTCCATTTGCATACGCTGCTTCCACATCAATTACGCCATNAATCCGTTCGTAGACAGCTTCCACGCACCAAAAACAACCGGCGCCCAGAACAATAGTTTCTTTTTCTGTTGACATGAGTTGTGCTCCAAAAAATATGAATAGTATGAAATGCTTAATCATTATAGCTATTGGAAATTATAACAGATTCTACATGGTGGAGTGCAAAATTGTTTCATAAAAATAGGGAAATAAATTTCACCTCATATAAATTAAAAGAATTTAATTATACGATTGAAACAATATTTTCACCTCCCCACCTGCCTACCGGCGGGCAGGCGAGACCCCTCCTCATACGAGGAGGGNATTTAGGGGTGGTGTTAAATACAAAGAAGGAGGTTACAATTCTTTTAGATCTTTATGAAGATCTAAAAGAANNGCTTTCGCGTCGCCAAAAACCATCAGTGTATTATCAAAACCAAACAACTCATTTTGAATACCGGCGAATCCCGGATTCATGGTTCGTTTATTCACTAATACAGTTTTGGCTTTATCTACATCCAAAATGGGCATTCCATAAATCGGACTGGATGTGTCATGCCTTGCAGCCGGGTTAACTACGTCATTTGCTCCAAGGACAATTGCCACATCACAAGTTTTAAATTCAGGATTAACTTGCTCTAAATCGAGTAATTGTTCATAAGGAACATTGGCTTCCGCCAGAAGTACGTTCATATGTCCGGGCATTCGACCAGCGACAGGGTGAATAGCATAGAGTACTTTTTTCCCCATTTTTTCAAGGAAGTCAGCCACTTCTCGTAAGGCATGTTGTGCTTGAGCAACGGCTAACCCATAACCGGGGACAATAATAATTTTTTCTGCAGATTCTAGTATCATGGCAACTTCTTCGGTGGAAGCACTTTTTACTTGGATCTGTTTTTCATCACCGCTGGGCGTATCCTGTGTTAATCCTACCGCACCAAAAATAACATTTGCCAAAGATCGGTTCATACCTTTACACATTATTTTAGTAAGTATTAAACCGGATGCACCAACAAGTGCACCAGCAATAATCAAGCCGTTATTCATCAAAACAAAACCGGTTGCTGCTGCTGCGACTCCAGAATATGAATTCAATAAAGAAATCACAACCGGCATATCTGCACCGCCGATAGGAATAGTAAGTGTAATACCGATAAGGGCAGAAAGAGCTACTAATCCATAAAAATACGAATCTGTTTCTCCGCCAATTACAGAATATGTTCCAAGGAAAACAAGGCTAATTGCAATAAGTGCATTCAATAGTTTTTGTCCCGTAAAAACAATGGGTCTTCCACTAACAAATCCCTGCAGTTTTCCGAAGGCGATAAAGCTTCCCGTAAACGTCAATGTACCAACAAAAATACTAATGGCAATCGTGGCAGAATTAAATGTAGATGGATTCGCAGGGTTTAAGTATTCCGCTGCTGCAACCAATGCCGAAGCACCACCGCCAAATCCATTGAAAATAGCGACCATTTGGGGCATTTGAGTCATTTCTACTTTAATAGCAAAAAAGGCACCAATGATTGTACCGATAATCATACCGATGGCAATTGTTTGGAAGTCCAATAGGTCAAATGAAACAAGAGTTGCAACAATGGCGATGAGCATACCCATGGAAGCAACTGTATTTCCGCTCCGGGCAGTTTTGGGTGAACTTAATCGCTTAATACCTAGAATAAATAGTATAGCGGCAAAAACGTAAGCGATATTTGTGTATTCCATTATACGCCCCTATTTCCGCTTAAACATTTTGAGCATGCGGTCAGTGACCATAAACCCGCCGACAACATTGACTGTGGCAAAAATAACAGCAATAAGCCCAAACCATGTGCCAAGTCCTCCACCCGCTTTTGTGGCGATGATCGCTCCCACAACTGCGATGCCGGAAATAGCATTCGAACCAGACATTAACGGTGTATGGAGTGTGTGTGGGACTTTACTGATTATTTCATTTCCGACAAATATTGCCAAAATGAAAACAGTTAAAATATAAATCATATTTTCTGCTTCTAATTGTTGAACAATTTCAATCATATCCATCGAGTTAATTCCTTATGAATTATTTAAAATTTCTTTTGTGGGTTCATGTGTGATTTCGCCATTATGAGCAAAGAGTGCTCCGGAAATAATTTCATCATCCAAGTCCAGATTAATTTCTCCTTCAGGGCAAAGATGTTTCAAAAACGTAATAATATTTTTTGCGTAAAGTTGAGATGCATGTTTTGGCATTGTTGCGGGAAGATTTAATGTTCCGTCGATTATTACTCCGTGGGAAATGGATACTTCACCTGGTTTTGTCAATTCACAGTTTCCGCCATTTTCAGCCGCAAGGTCCATAATGACAGAACCATGCTTCATTCCTTTTACCATATCTTCGAATATTAAAACAGGAGCCGACCTTCCCGGAATTAATGCTGTTGTAATAACCATATCGGATTTAGCAATATGTTCTTTAATGAGTTGCTGCTGGCGTTGTTTATAATCATCGGATGTTTCTTTTGCATA
>JGI26061J44794_1000582_pt1 | contig 16143 bp, 12 predicted proteins | sample MarorgKNORR_S2LV_5_FD_44794 | JGI IMG/M metagenome (IMG submission 44794) | reverse complement strand
CGGGTGATGGATTTCTGGCGCCGTGACGGCGATCGATTCCGGGAAAATTGGGTGCTTATCGATATCCCTGAACTGTTGCTGCAGATGGGATTCGACTTATTCGCACAGATCAGAAACCGAGAATAAGTGCCTCGGGTAGCTTCCAACCCTCTTTCAGTCGTTCCTGCCGAGAACCCTATTTCCGGGTCTTAACATCTGGGCAATTTAGACCAGGTCCATCAAGGAAACTGAGGGGCAACACCAAATTTTTCGATATATGTCCGGGCAAGTTGGCAAGTACCCCGGCTAAAAGGTACGCCTAGTTCACTCGCCAGAGCACCCGTTTGGCCGCGAGATGCCGCCCATCCAAGTAATGTCAGGCGCCGAAGCATAATGAACGTCGGAATCTCAGCTATCTCTTCTTCTGACAGGGACCGCACCTCGAGATAGCCTTTTACCCAGGCCTCGACAAGCTCCGGTACATCTTCCCGGTCCTCCATAAAACTTAAGGCGGCGCCGATATCATACAAATACCAACTCAAACCGCAGTCATCGAAATCAATAACCCGAATATTGCCTTGATAAATGAGCAAATTGGCCAGGCGCAGATCGGCATGGACGAGACCAAAGCGATCTGGAGATTTACCGAATTGTTCCAGTCGGTACTTTATCAAATTGCCGCATTTTTTCAGGAGCCTCTTGTCCTCGTCAGTCAGTCCTTGCCCTTCTAAATAGCGTCCCCATATAGGCTGATCACCGATTGTTCCATCAAAATCCCAACATTGTCTTTGAAAGAATTCCGGGCGTTGCCATTCGAGGGCATGGTGATGAAGGTGGGCAGTTATAGTCCCCAATTGGGTAAACGGCTCGAGCAGATCGCTGAGCTCTCCGGTTTCCTGCGGCATTTCACCATCGATCCAATTGATGAGTACGCAATTACGCGAGCCAATTTGCGGGGCGGAGACTCGTTGGATGAGCTTACCGTCTATGCCCGATAGCGCCTGCGGGGTTAATATGCCTGCGTCCTCTTGCAGCGCTTTCATCCAGGCGATTTCGGACATGATATTCTCATGGGATTGATAGCCCTCGCGGTGAACCCGCAGAATTAGCTTTTCTCCGTTGGAGCAATCAATTCGATAGGTCATGTTCTCCGAGTGATTTATTAGCGTGAAGCTATCATCATCCGCTAAGGCAAAGAATGATCGCGAATTCTCGGCAACAATCCGGATTAGTCGTTCCAATTCCTCCGTGTCGGGGACCCACATCTGGTTAGGCGGTTCATCAGAACGGTTCAAGATCGCGTTATTTTCTTCTGACATTCTGCATTCTTCTGTCGCTAGATCAGCGCCTCGAACAGGAACAACAACAGAATCGTCAGCACGAAGAATACAAGCAGCAGGTAGCTGACCTTGTCCACCTTGCCTGGCACCAGGTACCAGCCATCTTCCTTTTCAGGCAGACCTTCTTCCTTGAACTTTCTTTGCTGACCCTTGATCGAGTATTCGGACCATTCGGTTTGTACCCCGTCAATGATGCGGCTCGCCACCAGTGAAACGATGATATTGACGCCGGCGCCGAACAGGCAGTACCAGGGCCAGGCAATATCAGTCTGCGTCGCGAGATACCAGATCATCAGGAAACCCACTGCAACACCGACCAAAAGCCCTTTCTCCGTCGTCTGTTTCGAGAAAAAACCGAGACCGAACATGCTGAGCTTGGCGCCCACAAAATAGGCACCGATCTCTGAGAGCGTCTGCAGGACCGAGCCCTCTATTTCCGAGTACATGATCGCCGGCACAATGATGAGGATTGCCCAGAACATCGTAAATCCCCGCGTCACCTTGAGGTAATGCTCAGGCGATTCACCCTTCCTGAAATACTTCTCGTAAAAGTCGATCGTCGAAATTGTCGCCAGCGAGTTGAAGGACGAGTCCAAGGATGACATTGCGGCCGCGACGATCGCGGCAGTAATGATGCCCATCAGGCCTGGCATACCGTACTCCGCCGCAAAAATCAGGATGATCTCATTGGGGTTTTCGAACTCCCGCCCGCCGTAGTAACCGTAAAACAGAATGCCGAGAAAGAAGAACAGGAAATAGATAAAGAAAGCGACGAAGCCCATCAGCAGGAACGCCTTCTTAGCGTCACCAATGCTCTTTGCAGCCAGCGTCCGCTGCACCATCATCTGGTTGGCGCCATAGACGGTGATATGGAAGAGCGACATGGCAATGACGCCGGACCAGACGGTGGCTTCGCGCGTCAGATCGAATGAGAAATCCAGCGGGTTCGTCTTCCCCTGGGCTTTCAGATCGGCCAGAACCTCCCCGATCGGCGCCGGCATGCTATCGAGCAGCGCAAAGAGGATAATGAATGTACCGATGAACAGCACACCGGCCTGAATCACGTCGGTCCAGATGACGGCTGTGATGCCGCCCATCATCGTATAGATCAAGGCAATTACGGTCACGATGACAATCGCTGTCTTGACGTCGACGCCGGTAATGAACCCGATTACCAGCGACGTTGCGTACAGTATTGCGGCGGATGTCAACGCCTGCGATACAAGGAATAAACCCGAAATTACAATGCGGGATGTGGGCCCGAATCGCCGCTCCATGTAGTCGTAAATAGATGCCACGCCGCTGTTGAAGAAAAACGGCAGAAACAACGTAACAACGACAAATACGACGATCGGATAATTAATATGGATGGCAATGACGGCAAGGCTCTCGGAATACGACCAGGCAGGGCCGCCGAGAAAGGACAAGGCACTGACGTAGGTCGCGATTACGGATATACCGATCGCCCACCACGGCGTTGTCCTGCGCCCAAGGTAGAAATCTTCGGCAGTGCTGACACGCTTGCTCACTACCCAACCGAGCAACAGGTTCAAAAGTACATACGTGATCAGGATCGACCAATTGAGTGTTCCGAAATCTGAAATGTCACCCTTTCCTTTTATTGATGCGCCTGATTAATGCGCCGTCCAGCCGCCGTCGACTCTAAGACTGTGACCGGTGACCATCCCCGCGCCTGGCGAAACCAGGTACAAGACAGCCGCGACGACATCATCGAGGCTCGCCAGTTTCCCCAGCGGGATCATGCCGTAGACGAACTCCCTGAACTCAGGATCTTCGAGCATCGGCTTGGTCAACGGTGTTTCAACAAACGTCGGTGCTACCGTGTTCACTCGAATACCCTTTGGCGCAAGCTCCACTGCCATGGCCTTGGTCAGCCCTTCGATTGCGTGCTTTGTCATGCAGTAGACGGTTCGATTCGGCGAGCCGACGTGACCCATCTGCGATGACATGTTAACGATTGAGCCCCCAATGTCTTGCAACAGCATTGTTTTCGCCGCCGCCTGTGCGACTCGAAACGCAGCGCGAATATTCAGATCGATGATGAAGTCGAGGGACTCGATATCAACATCGATAAACGGCTGCGGCCGATTGCCGCCCGCGTTGTTGACGAGAATGCTCAATCCGTCTATCGTCGCAATCTGTTCGATGAACTCATCGTCTGTGACGTCGGCGGTCCAGCAATCGATCCGGCCGGAGGGATGTGTGCTAACTTCCGCAAGGTCTTCCTCCGAACGCGCTACCGCAATTACCTTAGCGCCCGCGGCCGCGAGGCCTTCGGCACAGGCCCGACCAATGCCGCGGCCGGCACCGGTGACGAGAGCAAGCTGCCCGTCAAGTAGGGCAGACATTTGGAATTTCGAATTGCATACGGATGCAATACTATCTACTATCGCTGTAAAATAGCAAATGGCAAAGGGACGAATTGAGCATTTTATGAATAAGCCGCCCAAAACAAGAGGGAAAAAACCCAGAGACAGTCGCCGACGCGCAACATCCTATGACGTTGCCCAAATGGCGGGCGTCTCACAGTCTGCCGTGTCGCGGGTGTTTCAGGACGGTGCCAGCGCATCGAAGCCCATGCGCGATCGGGTGATGGCAGCCGCTACCACATTAGGCTATCTACCAAACGCAATTGCACGAGGTCTGATTACCCAGCGATCCAATATGGTTGCAGTAATCATCACCGAGCAAACCAACCTGTATTACCCGGAAGTCCTGTTTCAGCTTACACACCGATTTTCGGAACGAGGCATTCGAGTATTGCTGTTCACACTAGAGCATGAAAGCGACATCGATTCGATGCTCGATAAGATGCTCCAGTACCGCGTTGATGGCATCGTCACGGCGGCGTTACTGTCGCCGAAGCAACTCGAAACGTTCGAGAGTGCGAGTATCCCGGTGATATTTTTTAACAGAACGCTGCCCGAGGTGCTGGTCAATTCCGTGCGTTGCGACCAGGAAGAAGGTGAGCGTTGGCTGGTCGGAGAACTGTATGCAGCTGGCCATCGCAGCTATGCAATTGTCACTGGACCGGAAGATTCGCCGGTTAGCGCGGAGCGCACCACCGGCGCGCTGCAGAAACTACGTGAGCTCGGGGTCGACGATGTCACCATCGTGCATGGCGATTTTGGGTTCGAGAGTGGAAGTCAGGCATTCGCAGATATAATGGAGAAGCTTGGCAGCGCACCCGATGCGGTCATCGTCGCCAATGACGCGATGGCAATCGGCTGCATGGACGGGGCAAGAGAGACGTTCAAACTCAGGGTCCCCGAGGACGTCTCCATCGTCGGATTCGATGGCGTCGGGCCCGCCCGATTTGCAGCCTACGATCTCAGCACGGTCAGGCAACCGGTGGGCCGCATGACCGAAGCGGCCGTCTCGATGCTGATGGAGCGCATCGACGATCCGGAACTGTCGCCAGAGAAACGCGTGTTCTCGGGCGAGCGTATTAGAGGCAGCTCGGCACGGATGATGCCTGAGCGAGCACGAGCGACTATCACACATTGATGGCTGAGATGGTTTCGGGTGCGCGACTTGTCGTTCTCGACCCGTGGCACTACCTGTCCGATGCCGTCACACGGGCATCGAAAAAACTCCTTAGGAGCCGGAAATGAAAGCGAGTACTGATCGCATACTTACAACCCATGTCGGTAGTTTGCCGAGATCGAAGGCGGTAACAGATACAGTGTTTGCTCAGGAGCGTGGCGAACAGGTCAGCGACGCGGCAACCATCATCCGTGACGCCGTTGACGACGTCGTTGCGCGTCAGGTGAAGGTCGGTGTCGACGTCGTCAGCGACGGCGAGATGAGCAAGATCAGCTACGCGACTTACATCAAGGATCGCATCACCGGATTCGACGGCGACAGTGACCGGCAGCCGCCGAGCGACCTGGAGGACTTTCCCGTATTTCTACAGCGGCAGGCCTCGTCGGGTGGCACGCCAACCTATCGCCGACCCTGTTGTGTCGGCGCTATCGAGGTCAAGGACATGGGGCCCGTGAGCGACGACATCGACAACATGCGAGCGGCGATGGCGCAGCATGTCCCCAGCGAAGGGTTCATGAACGCGGCATCCCCCGGCGTTATCGCACTATTCCAGCCGAACCGGCACTACCCATCGCACCAAGATTACCTGGAGGCCGTGGCGGACGCCATGGCTCACGAATACAGAGCGATAGTCGATGCCGGTCTAATTCTTCAACTCGACTCGCCCGATCTCGGACTCGGGCGTCATATGTTGTTCAAGGACAAGTCCGACGAGGAGTATCACACCTTGGCGTCAGAACATGTCACGGCGCTGAATCATGCCCTCCGAGGAATTCCCAAAGACCGGGTGCGCCTGCATGTGTGCTGGGGCAACTACGAAGGTCCGCATCACCATGATGCACCGATGGAGATAGTGCTGCCGATCGCATTGCAGGCCAAGGTCGGCGCGCTGCTTTTCGAATCGTCCAATCCAAGACATGCACACGAATGGCAGGTTTTTGCGAACGCCAAGCTGCCTGANGATTTGATTCTAATACCGGGTGTTCTCGATTCGACAACNAATTTCATCGANCATCCGCAACTCGTTGCCGAACGAATCTGCCGTTTCGCCGACATCGTCGGCCGCGAACGTGTGATCGCGGGCACCGACTGTGGGTTTTCGACCTTCGCCGGATTCGGCGCCGTCGATGAGGATATCGTTTACGCGAAATTGCAGAGCATGGCCGATGGCGCCGCGATCGCAAGCGAGAGACTCTGGGCGTAGTTCTTGGGGATAGCACTGGGGAATAGTACAGATGGGAAAAAATATCGACGAGTTTCGGCAACGACTGCGAAGTGGCGAGCCGCAGATGGGAACTTTCGTCAAGACGCCCTCCTCGATCATTGCCGATGTACTCGGATACTCTGATCTCGACGTTGTTTGCATCGACACTGAACACGCGCCGTTTGGACGCCTGGAACTCGATCAATGCCTTGGCGCATTTCGTGCGGCGGACATGCCCAGTCTGGTTCGCATCGCTGACGACTCGCCCAGAGAGATTCGCAATGCCTTGGATAGCGGCGCCACAGGAATCGTAGTGCCTCATGTGACCACCGCCGAACAGGCCACAGCCATCGTCAAAGCCGCACACTTTGGAGATGGCGGGCGCGGCTACGCCGGATCTACGCGCGCCGCCGAGTTCACGAACAAGGCCATGGCCGACCATATCGCCGACAGCCGTGACAATACCGTAATCATCGTGCAGATCGAAGATATAGCCGCCCTGCCGAATGTCGGTGAGATAGCCGCGGTTGACGGCGTAGATTGCCTGTTTATCGGCCGCGCCGACCTCGCTGTGGCTATGCAGAAAGGTGTATCAGACGTCGCTGTCATGGACGCCGTTAAAAAGATCTGTGGGGACGCGAGTGAAGCGGCTCCCGCGGTCGGTATGTTCACGCCCAACATTGACGAGCTCCCCGACTGGCTGCAAGCGGGCGCCAGCCTGTTTCTGTTGAGTTCGGATCAGTCGATGATGCTGGCCGCTGCGAATCAGTTGGCGAAATCGATTCGCGGCTAGCTAGTACTCCTCCAGAACCAAGGTCAGATTCTGTAAAACTCGCGGGCGGTGTCTCTGAAGAGGCGAGCCTGGTCTGCCTCGCTGAGGATCGCCGTTATCACCTCGAAGGNCCTCCACACTTTCGTGTAGCTCGCGTGCAGCTTATCAACCGGGAAGTTTGAACCAAACATACAGCGCTGCGCCCCAAATATTTCAATACAAGATTCGACGATCGGCCGGATGCTATCGACTGTCCAGTCGTGATCAAACATGCCGAGCCCGGAGATTTTACAAACTACATTGGGTAGCGAAGCGAGCAATCGTAGCCCATCGCGCCAGGCGTTCAGTCCCGACTCCGTCTGGTCCCACGGCGAGCCGCAATGACACAAGGCGACTTGTGTATGCGGCGCCTTCGCGAGGATTTCCGCGAGCCGTGGCGTCTGTCCGGGCGTCAGCTGCAGATCAAATGTCAGCCCGAGTTCGCCGAGCCGGGCCAGGTTCTCCTGCCAGACGCTGTCCTCAATCAGTCGACCGCTACCGGTTTCTGAATCCTCGGCATCGGAGCGACCGACGATCTGTCGTAGGCCCCGGACTCGCGAGTGCTGCAGCTGTTCCGCAATCTGGTCAACTGCGTCCGCCTTGTCCAATTCGCAAAAGGCAACGATCGCGGCAGGCAGGCCCTGCTGATCGCCAAGCCGTTGCAGCCATGCTGTCTCGTGCAACTCGTCACCGGGCCCTACTCCAACCTGAATATGAACCGAACCGTCCAGCTTATAGTCACTGGCATCATCCCGCAGATGCTCGAGTAGATAATTCTTCTGAATCGGCGTCGGGTCACCAAAGAACCGCACCACACCGCAAGCCATAAGCCAGGGGTAATTGCAGGCCTGCAGATCCCACAGATGGTGATGTGCGTCGACGATGTGGCGCTTTTCCGACCCGGACACGGCTACCACACCATCAATTGGCTAAGAACGCCGAGCCCGTCGAAAACCGTCCACTCCCTGGTGATGCGATTATCTTCGACTCGCCAATGGGTAGAACCGAGCAAGTACACGGGCCGATCAGTTGTAGCCAAGCCGAGATAATCACCGCTATGAGTGCCCGCCGCTGTCCATCGAACGGCAATGCGCAACGCTTCAGAATCGGCGGGCTGAATGGCAATGTGATCGATAGTAATGCCGGCGATCCGGATCCCATCGCGCAGCTGTGCATAGTGACCACCGATTGCGTCTCTCCCCGAGTAAAGCTCGATCGGCGAGCGCTGCATTACCGCGTAAGGCGCGTAGCCTAAGCACGCCAATGGATCATCACCTCCTGCAAGATTGTTGCTGATCATTTGCAGCACAAATTCTTCGACCGATGTGGAAGGATCTGCAATCCCGCTCCCCTGTTCGGGAATACCTGCGTCCGTCAGGCGCTCGATTTCGGACTCTATCCAGGTGCGGCTTTCTTTATTGCGACGCCTCGCCACAATCTTGGCTGCGCCAAATGGATCGTAACCGAGCTGCACTATCAATGCATGGTTGTCGCGTAGCAGCCACTCGCGCGTGATTACGCCATTTTCGACCACGCAATCCGCGATGCTCATGATGCTTGCGTGCCTGCCTGTTGGTGGCCCGAAAATTGTCGGGCCCTTGTTGGTCATCGGACTAATAATACGGTGTGACGAGTAGTATCCATCGCGCTGATTTCCCGACCAGATCACGTCGTCGGCGAGCAACAGCCGGTCCGGAAATGACTCAAGCATGGCTTGCGTGCCGTCGATCATCGCTGCGGCACCGCGGGTAATTCCGTCCAAAGCGTATACCACGGTGTCCGCGCCATAGTATTGCTTGATCAACTGGATTTTGCGCTCTTCCCATATCTCATAGGTGATGCCGAGGATGTAATCCACCAGGGTATTGTCTGCCCCGTAGGCGCCTGACTGGTTGCTGGTCATCGCGATTTCCTTTGTTTTCGGGAGCTTATATCTAGTCATTACGCCGATTGTACTTCGAATGCAATACAAAACCTATTTTGCAGAAGAACTCTCTTATTTATGCCTATCTCACTATTGATTGTCTTGAATTCTATTTGCATTCGAAGTACATTCGTTTTACTACGCTTCTAATCAAAATAGTCAGGAATTCGAGTATATAGACTCGGCCGCCCACAGTATTCATCTCGTATTCGAATCATCACCCCACCCGAGGACAGCAACGTGATACAGGTCATCAAATCCGGCATCAGCGCAGAGACTGCTGCCGACATGGACGCCGAAGTGAAGGCGACAGTAGAAACCACACTCAAAGACATCGAAACCCGCGGCGATGCTGCGATCCGCGAGCTGTCAGAGAAATTCGACAACTGGTCGCCGGAAAGTTTTCGACTTTCCGACGGCGAAATCGCGGCCTGTGTCGCTCGTCTACCTTCGCAGACGATTGACGACATCAAGTTCGCTCAAACACAAATACGCAAGTTCGCCGAAATTCAGAAAGCGGCATTGCAGGACGTCGAACAGGAGACATTTCCTGGGGTCGTGCTGGGCCACAAGAATATCCCAGTCAACAGCGCTGGCTGTTACGTTCCGGGCGGCAAGTACCCGATGGTCGCCAGCGCACACATGAGCGTGTTGACTGCAAAGGTTGCTGGAGTGAAGCGCGTCATGGCATGTGCACCGCCACACGGTGGCGGACCGAACGATGCGATCGTTACCGCGATGCATCTCGCAGGTGCCGACGAAATCTATTGTCTCGGCGGCATTCAGGCGATTGGCGCGATGGCGCTGGGCACAGCTTCGATCGACCCTGTCGATATGCTGGTTGGCCCGGGAAACGTATTCGTCGCAGAAGCTAAGCGTCAGCTCTTTGGCCGCGTCGGCATCGATCTGTTGGCGGGACCCACCGAGACGCTGATAATCGCCGACGACACCTGCGACGGGGAGATGGCGGCGACTGACCTGCTCGGCCAGGCTGAGCACGGCCCGAACTCACCAGCAATCCTACTCACGACTTCGCAGAAAATCGTCGCCGATACGCTACGAGAAATCGACAAGCAGTTGCAGACTCTCGAAACCGCAGAGATCGCGGGTGCGGCGTGGCGCGACTATGGTCAGATCATTCTGTGTGACACCGAGGAAGAAATGCTCGCCGAGGCAGATCGACTTGCCAGCGAGCATGTGCAGGTCATGACCCGTGACCCCAATTACTTCCTCGAGAACATGACCAATTATGGCGCCCTGTTCCTCGGCCCCGAAACCAACGTTGCCTATGGCGATAAGGTCATCGGCACCAACCACACCCTGCCGACCAAACTTGCTGCACGTTATACCGGCGGCCTCTGGGTCGGTAAGTTCATCAAGACCTGCACCTACCAGCGTGTGACGGCGGAAGCCTCAGCAACCATCGGCGAATACTGCTCGCGGCTGTGTGCGCTGGAAGGCTTCGCAGGCCACCAGGCGCAGGCCGATCTACGTGTCGCCCGATACAAGTCGAAGGCTGCTAAATGATGGAAACTTCAGAACCTGTTCAGGGTGAGCTAACCCGCAATAATAATCTGGACAAAACCTCAGAAACCGAGGCTACGGTATCTGCTATGGTCGATGGCTTGAACGACCATGACATCGAGGGCATGGGGCATTTTTTCAGCGAAACATTCCGCTGGATGGGCAATGCCGGTTGTGGCTATAAGAATGGCCTGAGAGAGTTCCAGGAAAACTGGCAGAAGCCATTCCAGGACGCCTTCTCTGACAAGGTTTGCATTGACGAAGCCCGAATCACGCAAGGGCAATGGTGTGCAGCGTTCGGACGTCAGGAAGCGGTTCATACCGGTATCTTTATGGGCATTGAGCCTACCAACCGACGGGTAGAGATACGCTATATGGATTTCTGGAAGGTCGTAGATGGCAAGATCACCGACAATTGGGTCATGGTCGACTTCCCCCATGTGATGCAACAACTCGGTGTAGACCCATTCCATGGGCATGGCTGGGAAAACCTCGATAGCGCCCGGCTGCCAGTTCGAAACGGGAGTGCCAAGTGAATTCAAATCAGATGAGTTCAAATCAACTCAACAAGGAAGCTGTCTGGGAATTCTGGCAGGCGCAGGAATCCGCCAGCGCAGCAGAACTGCCGGAAGTCATCAAAGCAGTCACCGCCAGTAACATCAAATGGTTCGGACCCGACCCCATCAACGCACTACCTGATATTGAGTCATACATTGAAGACTACTGGCGCCCTTTGAACCAGGCCTTCCCTGACCTGAAGCGGCAGACTCATATTTTTATCGGCGGCCAATCGAATGGCAGAGTTGATGGTACAGATGACGGCCAAGAGTGGGTGGGTGCCACTGGCTATCTCTCAGGCACCTTCGCCAACGACTGGCTGGACATTCCAGCCAGCGGAAAAAAAGCCAGGATTCGTTGGGGTGAGTTTTGCCTTATAGAAAATGGCAAGATCGTCACAGTCTACTTCCTGCTCGATCTGATTGATTTGATGCAGCAGGCAGGTATCTATGTACTGCCACCAGCGCTTGGCAAAGATCATCACTATCCACCTCCTAAAGATGGTCCCGCGATTTTGTTGGATGCTCAGAATGANATCGAATCCGCCCGNAGCCTGGCGCTCATCAGGGAGTTTCTTTTTGAGAGCCTCAATTCATACGATCAATCAGAACTGCAAAGCATGGGTGTGGCNCAATATTTTACGCAGGANGTTCAGTGGTACGGTCCAGGTGGCATNGGTGCCTGCCTCGGTCTCAAAGAATTTGAAGAGCTGCATCAGAANCCGTGGCTGACTGCATACCCGGACCGGCAGGTGCAAGATCTGGACAACCTTTTTGCCGAGGGTGACTATAGTGGCACATCAGGATGGGGTGCGGTAAAGGCAACTCACGCAGGGCCTTATCTTGGCTGCCCGGCCACTGGCAATACGATCGTCACCAACGGCATCGATTTCTGGCGCAGACGTGACGACAAATTTATCGAGAACTGGGTGTTCGTCGATATGATCCACCTGTTTCGTCAGTTTGGTATCGATCTCATGGAGCGGATGAGATCTCGTGCGTTTCATACTAGAGACTGACGACAGCGCATCACATAAGCTGCCCTTTAAAGAAAAGGCAGCTTATGCACTGATACCGTTCAGTCGGTCTCGGTTTGTGCTAGTTTTTTCTAGTCAAGATTAATCTTGACCCTAAGACCGTAGTTCCGTGGATAGAGGAAGCCCGTCTGGACATTATCCTGTGAACCATTGTTGCCTCGAGATTTCACAGCTTCGTCTTCCATGTTCTCGATGTAAGCCGACACCTCATACCGGTCGCCTTGAGGGCGCCAAGTTAGCCGGACGTCGGTCTTGGTATAACTATCCTGCTGATGATTCGGGTCAAGTATATAGAGGTTGCTGGTGTTGTATTCATCACTGTAAGCGAACATAAGCGAGGGTGTCAGCGTTCCTTTAGCCCCAAGGTCCATCTCATATTCAGCAATGAAATTATACACTAGATCAGGTGACCAGCCGGGAGTTTCCCCTTTGACACTTTCATACACTGTAGGAACTCCCCTGTTGAGCTGGTAGGGACTGGTCTGACCATACTCGCCAAATTCCGCATCCAGTAAGGCTGCTGTAAATCCGAGGAATAAATTGGCATTCGGGTAGTACTGTATTTCTAGCTCAAGACCTGTCGCCTCAATTTGACCACCATTCCTTGTAGTGGTTAAGACTACGACATTACCGTCTGGGTCAACAAAATTAGTCTGAAGCTGCGCCAACAGGTTCGTGTATTCGGTACTATGAGCCGCCAGATTCAGCAGCAGGCTGCCATCCAGCAAAATGCTCTTCAAGCCAACCTCAAACATTTCTGATTCCTGCTCGTCGGTACCTGTTCCATTGTTGTTGAGTGCGCCAGAAAGAAAACCGGTAGAGGCAGTAGCGTATAACATGATGTCATCGCTAAAATCATACTCGATGCCGGCTTTCCAAGTGGTGTTGTCATAATCTTTGCTAACACTATTGGCGCCAGCAGCACTTAGGNTGTAGGCAAATGCGTCTGTCCGTTTCGTCGGAATAATTGCAGGAGAACCCCCCGTGGCAAACAACTGTGTCACCGGTCCATTGGCCGTAAAGTTGCTGCCTCCACCAAACGCCTTTTTTTCTTCGTCGCTAGCACGCACGCCGGCGATTAGACGCAGTTGATCTGTCACCGAATATTCCGCCTGAAAAAACACAGCTTTGGCGATGGATTCTATAGCATGGCTATCGGCGAAGGGACCACCGAGTGAAGTAGCCTGAGACACGAGAGGTGTGCCGTCGAATATTGTGTAGTCGCCAAATGGCGTTGTAGCGACGGGGCGACCACTATCATCCCTAACAGTTTCGTTATAAATCCAGAACGCGTAAAAAGACTCGTCTTTAGCGTAATAGGTGCCTGCCGTCCACTGTAAAGCGCTCTCGTAGTTTGAGCTAACAATAAATTCCTGGCTTATCGATTCCAGATGATCATCAAACCCACCGATATTATGGGGGGATGGGCTGTAGTCAAAATCGAAGGGAATATTATTCTCATAATCCGTGAACGAACTAACTGACTTGAAAAGCACTGGACCTGCGTCCCAATTAATTTCAAGGGTGAAATTATTTTCAAAGAGATCACCATCGGGAAGGAAGTCCTGTGAAATGCGATATTCATCACCAGCACCATCTGGCGCGCCGAAGGAGCCTCTTGATGGATTCTGACAATCTCTCACGCTACCAAAGGCATCTGTAATCCCTTGCGAGTCGACTGTTCGGCAAATATTTTTGTAACCAAACAGACCTGCCGTGGTGCCTTTTTCCTCGATACGCGTATAACGCAGGACTAAATCGAGATTGTCGCTTGCCTGTATCGCCATGCTAAGACGTATTCCTGAATTGTCGGGGGCACCGGCATTTGGACCTGCACTATTGCTAACGTGGCCATCACCATCTTCAGTATATCCCGCTATCCGGATTGCAACGATGTCGTTGACGGGAAGGTTAACGAAACCCTCCATCCGCAGCGTATCGAAACGCTCATAACTGGTAGTAATGCCACTACTGAAGCCGTCTGTAGTAGGCTTGTTCGTGTAAAGATTGAGTGCACCGGCAAAGGTGTTGCGACCATATAAAGTACCCTGTGGACCTTTGAGGAACTCTAATCGTTCCACATCGAAAAACGCACGGGTCTGTTGTGAAGCATGAGGTTTGTAGACACCATCGATATAGGCACCGACGATAGATGCGTTATCGGCGAAGGTATTGGTGGAGTTCGCACCACGCAAGTTAAATTTGGCATCATTTCCCGCGGTGGCATACGTTAGGCCAGCGACCGCAAATCCGAGTCGGCTGACATCGGTGATGCCACGCCGTTCCAATCCTGCGGTATCCAACGCGGTTATCGAAAGACCAATATCCTGAATATTCTCCGCCCGTCTGTTTGCGGTGACGACGACCTCTTCAATTACTGCCTGCGCACCTGCTGAGGGAGCGCCAAACAAAAGTGGAGTTGACGCCAGCGTCGTAATAGCGCAGCTAAGTAAGGTTTTACGAAACCTATTGGTCATCGGGGCATCCTCTAGATTGTCATTATTTTGTTTACGCATTTTTACGTCCTCTCGCACTTGTGGTTATGGGTATTGTGAGTCGTTTCGAATGATAGTCTAGCAAGCATTGTCCACTTGTTGAATTCGAAGTCAAACTATTTTACTATTCTTTTCAACACGAAGCATGCACCGCGACAAAAACAGACAATCAAATTGACCTTGATTTCGGCTATTCCTGTGGACATACGGGCACTTTATGTCGATTTGTTCAAATTTCAGCCCTGTATACGATAATTGAAATGAGGACTAATTGGCATGCATACGAAGTCAATTCACTCTTATTTGCGCTCTAAATTTCGTGCCAATACAAGCCAAAGGCCAATGCCGACCCGGAGTTAAAATGAATTGTGAAAGCAGATCATTGGGTGGGAGAGATCCCACTATTTTGTAAAATCTCACTTATGGTATGTCTCCCAACTTTGCTGTGATTGAATAAATCAGCGTCATACCAGTCAGGAGAAATAGTGACTACTACTGAAAGACCAGCGCCGATAAATCTGCTCGCGGAAATCTCGGCATTTTGCAAGACAGAGCATATCGCCGAGTCGACCTTTGGCAAGCGCGCGGTCAACGATGGCAAATTTGTCTCCCGACTCAAGGATGGTTCGCGAGTGACACCGGAGACCTGGGATCGGGTAACCGGGTTTCTCAAGAAGAATGGCTGGCAAAGCTTGCGCCAGTCTGAAGCCGATTCGCTACACCTGCTATCCGTCAATGGAGACAGCAGTCCAGCTGTCACAGAACCTGAAGAGACCGGAAACGGTTCCCAGGCCAGGAATTTCCGGTTCTTCGACAATCGCCAGAAATACCTGTTATTCGTAAACACCTGTAGTGAAAAGGAGATCGTGGCTGCTCGCGTCGGCAAGGAGTTGGCCCATCTGCATCCCCAGCCTCCAGCAATAAGGTTGTTTGATGGTGGTATGGGCGATGGCACGGTACTGTCCGCCGTGATGCGCGAAATGCACACCCGCTTCCCCACCATGCCGTTTTATATATCTGGCAAAGAAATAAGCCTCGAAGATGTGCGGCTGTCCTTTGCCAAGATGGCAGACCGATTTCTTGAGCACCCGGCCACTGTGCTGGTAATAACTAATATGTACTATTCAGAGGCTCCGTGGCTGTCGCCGCACCGGGTCGAGGCAGCTAACTCCCTGGTCTGGAAAAATGTAGCACTGAGCGGCACCACCGCCCATGAATTCAACCAGCAATTCCATGACCTGGAAGGATTCCTGGCTGAATACTGGCAGGCCGGGCACAGTAAGAAAACAGGTAACCCCATCTACGAGCGGCCGGCAGTCCTGGTGATTTATCGGGAAGACTACCGTTTTCTTCTGAACGACGTTATACCGGAACCGGGTAAGGCTAGAGCCGATTTTGACCTGGTGATTGCATCCCAGCCCTATCGCGCCCGGGTCTCCGCCGAATTCAAGGCAGAAAAGGTTATTGGCCCGCTGACCCGTGCGCTGCGCAAGGGTGGCCGTCTTATCGGCATCCATTCCTGTGGCAATGACCCCGGCATGGAAATCATCCACCGGGTGTGGCCCGATGAGGAACCATTCAAGGTTGATCGCCATGATATCTTACGGGCCTTACGCAAATATCTGGGTAAAGACTCGCGCCACTACAACCTGAACGTCTACGCCGACTCGCGCTCTATTTTTCGCTACGACATGCACACACTCCC
>JGI26061J44794_1000561_pt1 | contig 16398 bp, 16 predicted proteins | sample MarorgKNORR_S2LV_5_FD_44794 | JGI IMG/M metagenome (IMG submission 44794) | reverse complement strand
ATTATAATTTTTTGTTTTTTTGTATAATATTATAAAGATAGTAAAATCTTTAAAGGCATCAAACCATAAATTATAAATTTTGAATAATATTGATTCTATTCTTAAAATTGCAAAAAACACTATCGATTTGGAAAGCAAGGCTATTGCTAATCTCTCAAATTTATTAAATAAAGATTTTGCAAATGCGACCCAACTTATTTATAATTCTAAAGGTAGAGTAATAATTACAGGTATTGGAAAAAGTGCTATTATAGCCAATAAGATTGTAGCAACTTTGAATTCTACAGGAACACCAGCAATTTTTATGCATGCGGCAGATGCTATTCATGGTGATTTAGGTTTAATTCTAGAAGATGATGTGGTTATTTGTATATCTAAAAGCGGAGACACTCCCGAAATTAAAGTTTTAGTGCCACTTATAAAAAATGGTCCAAATAAAATGATTGCAATTACAGGAAATCCTGATTCTTTTCTTGGGCAACAAGCAGATTATGTTTTAAACACTTATGTAGAAAAAGAAGCTTGCACAAATAATTTGGCACCAACTACCAGTACAACAGCACAATTGGTTATAGGAGATGCTTTAGCAGTCTGTTTGTTAGAATTACGGGGTTTTTCAAGTCATGATTTTGCTAAATATCATCCAGGTGGTGCTCTGGGAAAAAAATTATATTTAAGAGTTTATGATTTGTCTTCAGTAAACCAAAAACCAAAAGTTTGGTTAGACACTAATATAAAACAGATTATTATAGAAATTTCTGAAAAAATGCTTGGAGTTACTGCTGTAGTAGATAACGGAACTATTATTGGTATTATTACAGATGGTGATTTACGTCGTATGTTAAGTAAAACTGAGGATTTTACAAATCTTACTGCTGAAGATATTATGAGTGCAAAACCCAAAACTATTGAAGCAGATGCTATGGCTGTTGATGCCATGGAGCTTATGGAAAAATATGGTATTTCTCAATTACTTGTAGAAGAAGATGGTATATATGCAGGTGTTGTACACTTACATGATTTAATAAAAGAAGGTATTTTATAATGACAAAAAAGAACATTAATGAAATGTCTTTTCTTAACCACCTTGAAGAATTGAGATGGCATCTTATACGATCAACATTAGCAATTTTAATTACTGGAAGTATCGCATTTGTATTTAGTAGATATATTTTTGATGTAATAATTTTTGGCCCTTTAAAAATGAGTTTTCCTACTTACTCTTTTTTATGTAAAGCTGCCAATTATATTGATGTAGAAACTAGTTTTTGTGGTGAATCGTTACCAATGATTATTCAAAGCCGAACAATGGCTGGACAATTTTCAGCCGATATCTGGACCTCAATTATGGCTGGTTTTATTATTTCATTTCCCTATGTAATTTATCAATTTTGGAAATTTATCAGTCCCGGACTTCACGAAAATGAGCGTAAACATTCTCGTGGGTTTATAATCATTTCGTCATTTTTATTTTTTCTGGGTGTATTGTTTGGGTACTTTATAATATGTCCTTTATCCATTAATTTTTTAGCCAATTATAATATTTCAGATGTCGTAGATAATCAAATAGATATCGGTTCTTATATTGGATTAGTAAGAGCATCCGTTTTAGCATCTGGTTTAATATTTGAACTTCCTATTATAATCTACTTTTTAACTAAAATAGGATTGGTTACGCCTGAATTCTTAAAGAAATATCGTAAATATGCTTTAGTTTTAGTTTTAATATTATCTGCCATTATTACACCGCCAGATATTGCAAGTCAGATAATTGTAGCCATACCAATATTAATATTATACCAAGTGAGTATCTATATTTCAAAAGTTGTAATCAGAAATCAAAAAAGAAAGGAAAAACAACAGGCATAGTCTAGTAAAAGAAATTAATGAGTACTGTACGGTGTTTGAAACCAATAATTAAATAAAAATTACGTTATTGCAAATATGATTTTAAGAGCTGATAATTTAATGAAGTCCTATAGTGGACGAAAAGTTGTGAAAGATGTTTCGTTGGAAGTAAATCAAGGTGAAATTGTTGGACTTCTTGGTCCGAATGGTGCAGGTAAAACAACATGCTTTTATATGATTGTTGGGCTTATAAAACCAAATGGAGGTAAAATTTTTCTAGATAATAACGAGATTACCAAATATCCAATGTACAAGCGTGCACAAAATGGTATTGGATATCTTGCACAAGAAGCTTCTGTTTTCAGAAAATTAAGCGTTGAAGACAATATTTTAAGCGTGTTACAAATGACCAAACTGAGCAAAAAAGCACAGACCGATAAAATGGAATCTCTTATCGAAGAATTTGGACTAGGTCATATACGCAAAAACAGAGGCGATTTACTTTCTGGTGGTGAGCGTCGCCGTACCGAAATTGCTCGTGCTTTGGCAACAGACCCAAATTTTATTTTATTAGACGAACCCTTTGCTGGAGTTGATCCCGTTGCTGTTGAAGATATACAGCGAATTGTAGCTAAACTTACCAAAAAGAATATTGGTATATTAATAACTGACCACAATGTACAGGAAACCCTTGCCATTACAGACAGAACGTATTTAATGTTTGAAGGAAGCATACTAAAAGCAGGTAAACCTGAAGAACTTGCCGAAGACGAAATGGTGCGTAAAGTGTATTTAGGACAGAATTTTGAGCTACGTAAAAAGAAGCTGGAGTTTTAGAGTTAAGGCTTATTTAATTATTTCAATCTTTTTTAACACTTTTCTTCTCAGCAATCAACTTTTTTTGATAGCGACCTTGTACAATATCAGTAATTACTAAGATGCCTATTACAAAATAGAAAGTGGTTTTACTCATAGGTGTAATTTCGTTTCCAAAAAGTTTTAAATGCGCTAGATGTCCTCCTTCGGTTAATAACATAATACCTACAATAAACAAGATAAAAAGACCAAGTACTTCATACATCCTATTCTTCTCTAAAAAATTTGACACTTTATCAGCCATCAAAATCATAAGTAAACCACCAATAACAATCGCTATTGCCATAATCCAAAATACATTTGTTAATGCCATCGCACTTAAAATTGAATCAAAAGAAAACACAATATTCATAATCACAATCATAGTAATCACTTTTCCAACCGAGTTTTTCTTTACATCTTCTACATTATCTGACATATGATTTACACCAACCAAGTGCCAAATCTCTTTCATTGCAGTATAAATAATAAAAATTCCGCCGCCGAGAACTATAAAACTGTGGATGTTAAAATTGCCTTCTACAATACCTTCAAAAGGCAATAATAGCACTGGAGCTTGAAAGTAATCTATAAGGAAAATCAACACAAACAATAAGACAATACGTAAAATTATTGCTAAAGCAATACCTACTTTACGAACATAATGTTGTTTTTCTTTTGGTGCGTTTTTAGATTCTAAAGAGATGTATAACAAATTGTCAAATCCTAAAACAACTTGTAATAGTATGAGCATTAATAATGTAAATATATTTTCTACCATAACAACATTATTTATTTAAGAGAGAAATGATAATATAACTGGCAATAATAAGTGGAATTGCTATAAACTGAAAAATCACTAACAATATTATCGATAGTAAAATGACTATATAACGCGCTTTATTATCTATAAAACTCCAGTTTTTAAACTTAAGAGCAATGAGTTTGATATTTGCATTTAACAAATAACAACTCAATAATGTTATCCCTATTAAAAACCATTTGTTTAGAATGATAGCATTCATCACTTCATTGTTTTGAAACTCCATTATTAACGGCAACGACAAGATTAACAATGCATTTGCAGGCGTAGGCAAACCTATAAATGAATCGGATTGATTTTCATCAATATTAAAATTAGCTAAACGATATGCCGAAGCTAATGTTATGAGTAAACCTAAATACGGTAAATATGAATTTATATTACTTAATTCTAATAAATAAAACATCACTAGTCCAGGAACCAAACCACTTGTTACCATATCTGCCAAAGAATCCAACTGTAATCCTAACTCACTTTGTACATTCAGTTTTCTTGCCAATAAACCATCAAAAAAGTCGAAGAAAATACCAAGAAAAACGAACAATGCCGTTGCAAGCATATTCCCATTTACGGCAAAAATTACGGCAATACTACCACAGAATAAATTTAAAAGCGTAATAAAGTTAGGAATGTGCTTTTTCAATCGTCTAAACGTTTAATTTCAGTAAAAATAACAAACTATATTTGTCTAAAACAATATCTCAAAAAAATTAGAGTTTATTAGGTGAATTGCGCATATTTGTACAAAATTTTGGCTTTTGAAAAAGTATTTAACCATTTTACTACTTCTTTGTGTGTCCTTAATTCATGCTCAAACTACCAGAAAATATTCCAACGAATTTATGAATATTGGTGTGGATGCTGCAGCTTTAGGAATGAGTAATGCAGTAGTTGCACATACTGCTGATGTAAATTCTGGGTATTGGAATCCTGCAGGCTTGGTAAATTTAGAAGACAACCAAATGGCATTGATGCACTCCAGTTATTTTGCAAATATTGCTAATTACAATTATGCTGCTTTTGCTATGCCAATTGATGATAGGAGCACTATGGGAATTTCTATAATTAGGTTTGGTGTGGACGACATTTTGGATACCACGCAACTTATTGACGATCAAGGCAACATTAATTATGATAGAATAAACTTATTTTCGGCTGTCGATTATGGAATCACCTTTTCTTATGCTCGAAAATTACCTGTTCAAGGCTTAAACTATGGTGTTAACGCTAAAATAATTAGACGTATTATTGGTGATTTTGCCTCATCTTGGGGTTTTGGTTTAGATCTTGGAATTCAGTTTGAAGGTGGAAATGATTGGAAATTTGGCATTATGATAAGAGATATTACCACAACGTTTAATTCGTGGTCGTTTGATAAAGATAAACTTGAAGATATTAAAAACGCCATTGATGGTCAAAATCAAGAACCACCTGAAGGGACTGAATTGACACTTCCTAAATTGCAAATTGGTATTTCTAAAATGTTTGTATTTAACTACGATTATACGCTTCGTGCCGAATTTGACCTTAATATAAGATTTGCTGAAACCAATGATATTATTTCAACATCGTTTGCGAGTATTAATCCTGCACTTGGNTTTNAATTTGGCTATACAGATCTTGTGTTTTTACGTGTAGGAGTTGGAAATTTTCAAAATGAATTACAAATTGATAATAGTGAAAACTTAACCTTTCAACCTAGTTTTGGAGTCGGTTTTAAGTATAACGGCATTGAAATTGATTATGCATTTACAGATATTGGTGACCAAAGTGTCGCATTATATTCTAATGTATTTTCTTTAAAGTTAGATTTTAGTATTTTTAGATAATGAACTCGTTTAAAATTTGGTATGCNTATAAAACTATTACTCTTAATTTTNGTATTCTTTTTTGCTTCTGAAGTAAAAGCACAACAAAAACAACTTTCTTCTCAAGCAGAAATTAGTGTACTTACACTAGGTCCAGGCACTTCTCTAAACGATTCATTTGGTCATAATGCATTTAGAATAAAAGATACTCTTTTAGGTATAGATTACACATACAACTACGGAGTTTTTGATTTTAATACACCCAATTTTTATACAAAATTTGCAAGAGGAAAGCTTAACTACAGAATAGAAAAAAATCAATATAAAAACTTTATCAATTTTTACATCTTACAGAATCGTACTGTAAAGGAACAGGTTTTAAACTTATCTCAATTTGAAAAACAGCTACTTTACGATTATCTAATTAATAATTACAAACCTGAAAATCAATATTATTTGTACGATTTTTTCTTTGATAACTGTGCCACAAAAATTAGAGACGTCATTCCAATAATCTTAAAAGAAGATATTAATTTTAAAGAACCTGAAGGATTTACACTAAAAACATTCAGACGACTAATTCACGACCACGTAGATAGAAATTCCTGGGGTGGTTTTGGAATTGATATTGCTCTTGGCTCTGTTATTGATAAAAAAGCAACTGCAAACGAACATATGTTTTTACCTCAATATATTTATTTATTTTTTGAAAACGCTCAAATTAACTCATCAAAACCTTTAGTAAAACAAAGCAATATTTTATTTGAAAGTATTAAAAAACCAAAGCCTGATAATTTCTTCACAAGTCCATTATTTATTTTTGGGATTATTGGTTTACTTATATTATTAATCACCTTTTTTGATTATAAAAACAATAAACGCAGTAATTGGCTTGATGTTTTAATATTTGGTTTTACAGGAATTGTTGGAGTATTAATTTTGTTGCTTTGGTTTGCCACTGATCATTCTGCAACTGCACAAAACTATAATTTACTCTGGGCTTTTGCCTTAAATATTTTTGTGATTCCGCAACTATTCAAAAAAGAAGTAAAAAAATGGATTATTAAGTATTTAAAGTTTCTACTAATAATGCTGTGCTTATTAACTTTACATTGGATTATTGGTATAGAGATATTTGCAATAGGATTAATTCCAATTCTGATTGCCTTCTTTATTAGATATCTATATTTAATAAAATACTATCAGAAGAACATCTAATTTTATAACCAATTTATTGCCCTCTATAATAAACTATAGTACTTAATGTTTTTATTATAATATTAAAATCCAAGAAAAAGCTACGATGCTTGATATAATATAAATCGTATTGGAGTTTAATTAAACTTTCTTCTACTATAGATCCATACCTATGATTAACTTGTGCCAACCCGACAAACCTGGTTTTATGGTATGTCTTGTTTCATAAAAAGGTATAAATTGAGATAATTCCTTTACAAAAAAGGGACGTTCTGGTCTGGGACCAATAATACTCATTTCTCCTTTTAAAACATTAATAAATTGAGGTATTTCGTCTAAACGTGTGTTTCTTAAAAATCGACCAAAAGGTGTAACTCTACTATCGTCTTCTACAGCCCATGAAGGTTTTTCAGCTTCTGTATTTTTTTTCATTGTTCGATATTTTATTATCCGGAATGGTTTACCATATTTCCCAATGCGCTTTTGCGTATAAAACAAAGAGCCTCTATTGCCAATTAAATTTCCAATAATAATGAATGGTATTAAAATAATTCCGAAACCAAGTCCAATTATTGAGAATACAATATCCAAAGCTCTATTGTAGAACATATAAAGCTTATTTTGATTGCTTCTGCTAAACGGAAAATACTTATAAAAATCCTTTCCTAAATAGTGAACAGGAATACGTTTAGTGATTTCTTCAAAAACCTGTGTATATTCGCGAATTGTAAATCCCTGTTCTAAAAGTGCTGTAAGTTGATAATATATTTCTGATGTAATATTATCAGGATTATCGATTGCGATTACCAATTCAGAAATATTTTCAGTTTTAATAATGCTTGACAAATCTCCAGATAAATACTCTTTTACACCTTTAAATTTTATTGTCTCTCTTTTAGATTTTTCGCTATTAACAAATCCAATTATTTTATAATTTGGATCAGACTCGCTAAAGGTTTTAATAATATTTTCTATATTAGAAACTTCACCAAGAATAATTACCTTTTTATAAATTCTTGTTTCCAAGGTTAAGCGTTCGATTGGTTTCAAGGCTAATNTAAGCAATCAATAAGAATTAGGTTGGATTAAAAGGTCAAGATTTACACTTAAATATTAACAATTATAAAGCTGTTAAACTTTTNATTATTTGCTTTGGTGCCAAATACTGTTCAAAATAAGTTTTAGAATTTTCTTCTAGTTGTCGCCTTAATTTAGGATTAAAAACAACTTCATTTACTTTGTTAGTAATATCATCAATACTCCCATCGGTAAACAAAAGCTGTACTTGATCTTTCAATACATCAGGTAAAACCCTTGTTAACGGGGTAGAAATAATAGCTTTTCCCAAACATAAATATTCTGCCAATTTCCAGCCATGACATTTTTTAACTGCAGTTGTATTAAATGCTATTATCGACTGTTTAAGTTTAGTAAGATAATCATTCATGGGCATTCTACTATTAGATGTTAAACCTTCAAAACCTTCTATATCATTTTTTGTTCTGGGCGCAAATCCTCCCTCAAATTCTATACGTTTATTTGTCCTGCAACTTTTAATAAAATTTGCTCTGTAATTGTTAACTGTATTTTCCTGTTTCCATAAAGAAGCCATAAAAAAAACATAATTAGCTTTAGTGCTTTCTGAACTATAATCTGAAAATTTTGGTCGTTTGTATTGCGCTTTATAATCGGATAAAAATTTCTTTTTATTTGGAATTCTTTTATAGGCTCTTAAAAAATTAGTGAATGCAAACCATAGTGTTTCGATGAAGCTGTAAATCTGAATTCCAAAACTTGGCCCGATAGCTATTATTTTATTTGTATGCTCTTTTGATTGGTCCAGATTTATATTTCCATATACATCGCACCAATTCAATGCTTCAGAAACTATTTTACTGGAATCTGTATAATCAATAATTACTTTCTTTGAGTTCTCATTATCTATAATTACAAATGCAAAAAAATGATTGTTATGTTTAAATTTCTTAAAGTACATCGATGAAAATGTAACATTTTTTCTACCATAAACTTGGTACAAACCATAAATATAGAATGAAGCATATTGAATGTCACTAGAAGAATCAATTAATACTTTCATATTTATTGAATCTTGTTAAAATAATCCCAGATAATTTTTAACCCATCTTGAACTGAGTATTCCGGTAAATAACCCAACAAACGTTCAGCCTTAGAAATGTCTGCTAAAGAATCCCGTACATCACCTTGTCTTAGTGACACATAATTAGGTTCGAGATTAGAACTTGCTTCAGATTTTAATTGATTCCATAATTTATTGATGCTAATCCGCTCACCACAGGCCACATTATACACTTGGTTAGAGGCTTCTTTGGATGCAAAAAACGCCTTAACATTAGCCTGTACTGCATTATCTACAAACGTAAAATCTCGTGTTTGCTCTCCATCTCCATATATGGTTGGAGCAACATTATCTTTAAGTGACTGCATAAACAAGGGAATAACTGCCGCATAAGCACCATTAGGGCTTTGTTTTGGTCCAAACACATTAAAATAACGTAAGCCAATAACATCGGTTTGATAGATTTTAGCAAACACATCGGCATACAATTCATTTACATATTTTGTAACCGCATAAGGAGATAAAGGATTTCCGATAGTGTCTTCAACTTTTGGCAATGTTGTACTATCTCCATAAGTAGAACTGGACGCTGCATATACCATACGCTTTACAGTCTTACTTTCTTTTAACGCAATCATTATATTTAAAAAGCCGGTAATGTTAACCGCATTAGTTGTAGCAGGATCTTCTATAGAACGAGGTACAGAACCCAAAGCCGCTTGATGAGAGACATAGTCAATCCCTTTCATGGCTTTTTTACAGGTCTTTACATCTCTTATATCACCTTCAATAAGCTCAAAAACTGGGTTATCTCTAAACTCTGATAGGTTCTCTTTATAACCATTGGAGAAATCATCCAAAACACGTACTTTTTTAGCACTATGTTTTAATAAATAACCCACAAGGTTAGAACCAATAAATCCAGCACCTCCTGTAATAAGAAAACTTAGATTTGAAAGCTCTTGCTTGTGATATTTGTTATTATACATTATAAACTTGCATCAACAAACTGGGTTGGAAAAAATGATTTTACATCGAAAATAACACCAGTTTCAGATTTTAATTCTTCTAAATCAATCTCCAAAAATTGCTGATGTGATACAGCTAATATTATAGCATCATATTTAGTTTTTAATTTAAACTGGCAGACAATGACATCTAAATTGTATTCTTCTCTTACATCCTTTGGAGAAGCCCAAGGATCGCACACATCTACAATAACATCGTAAGTTTCAAATTCCCGAATAATATCGATAACTCTTGAGTTTCTTATATCCGGACAGTTTTCTTTAAAAGTGATTCCTAAAATTAAGGCTTTTGCTCCTTTAATGGTTGCTCCTTTTTTAATCATCATTTTTACAGTCTCTTGTGCCACATAGCTACCCATACTATCATTTATTTTACGTCCTGCCAAAATAATTTCAGGTGTATATCCAGATTCAATGGCTTTATGTGCCAAATAATAAGGATCTACACCAATGCAATGCCCACCAACGAGTCCTGGAGAAAATTTTAAAAAATTCCATTTGGTTCCTGCAGCTTCCAGTACCGCTTTAGTGTCGATATCTAATAGTCTAAAAATTTTTGAGAGTTCGTTTACAAAGGCAATATTAATATCTCGCTGGGAGTTTTCTATAACTTTTGAAGCTTCAGCCACTTTAATGGAAGGTGCCAAATAAGTTCCTGCAGTTATTATGGAGCGATATAGATTGTCTACAACTTTAGCAATTTCAGCTGTGGAGCCAGATGTAACTTTTAGTATTTTAGTAATGGTATGTTCTTTATCTCCCGGATTGATACGTTCTGGAGAGTAACCTGCAAAAAAATCGATGTTGAATTTTAATCCGGAATATTGTTCTAAAATAGGCACACATATGTCTTCGGTAACTCCTGGATATACCGTGGATTCATAAATAACTATGTCGTTAGGTTTTAAAACATTCCCAACAGTTTCACTCGCTTTAATAAGAGGCGTAAGTATTGGTTTGTTTAAATCGTCGGTTGGAGTTGGCACAGTAACAATAAAAATATTTGCTTTGCTAATGTCTGCTGAGTTATCTGTAACAAGTAAACCTATTTTGCTTTCTAATCCCTTTAAAAGGACTTTTTTAAGTACATTACTTTCAACTTCTAAAGTACTGTCTATACCATTCAGTAATTCTTGAATTCGACTGGATTTAATATCAAATCCAATAACTTGATATTGTTTTGAAAACTCAACGGCAAGCGGTAAACCCACATATCCCAGACCAATCACTGCAATAATATTTTTATCCTTCATTTAATATATTATTAGTATAAATACAATTTCTTTTAGTTAGTTTTCAGTGTTCAGTGTTCAGTCTTAAAGGTTAAATAACTAATAACGATTAATCTTACCTAATGTAGGTATTCTAATTTCACCATGTAAATCCACGGTAAATCCATCAAAATAAGCACGTTCTTCACTACTTGCAGTCAAATTACCATCACCAATAGGATTTATTATTTGTACATTTTCTTGATCAAGTGCTTTTACTATTATACTTAAGATATCATAAATTTGAACACGATAAGGCGTTTGCATTTCAGTAATAACCTGCAAACTGTCCAAAGCAGTTGTTTTATTTTGCATATATACTGTATCCTTATGCGGAATACAAGAAGGCTCTAAAACACTTATAACTAATACAATAATAACAATGTATCTCTTCATATTAAGGCGAATTGATTTATCACAAATCTACACAAATATTTTATTCTAATTTCAATATTACAGATGAAGAACTTTCTGAATTCGTTTAAACTTTTTCTGCCTTAAAAACTTTAGAGGCTTTAATACACTTTAAATACTGAATAGTTACGTTATTTGCATAAAAAAGTTGAATTACTTAACTGTCGAAAATATATCAAAATCTTATGGAGAATTAAATCTTTTCCAGAATATTTCGTTTAGTATCCATAAAAATCAAAAAATAGCTTTTGTAGCAAAAAACGGTACAGGAAAAACATCCATTTTAAATATCCTCGCTAAAATAGATACTCCAGATTCTGGGCAAGTTGTTTATAGAAAAGGACTTAAAACGGCTTTTTTAACTCAAGTCTCTGAATTGGATGAAACCCTGACGATAGAAGAAACTATTTTTGCTTCCGATAGTTTTGTGCTAAAAATTATTAACCAATATCACGAAGCGCTTTTAAATCCTGAAGACGTTGATACCTACCAAAAGGCTTATGAGGATATGGAACGAGAAAATGCCTGGGATTTTGAAACACAGTACAAACAAATTCTATACAAGCTTAAATTAACCGATTTAAATAAAAAAGTAAGTACACTTTCTGGTGGGCAGAAAAAAAGGTTGAATCTCGCTAATGTGCTAATACACAAACCTGATGTGTTAATTCTTGATGAGCCTACAAACCATCTCGATTTGGAAATGATCGAGTGGTTAGAATCGTATTTTATCAAAGAACATATGACGCTCTTTATGGTTACTCATGATCGTTATTTTTTAGAGCGTGTTTGTACTGAAATTGTAGAATTAGACCAAGGAAAACTTTATAGTTATAAAGGCAATTATTCGTATTACCTCGATAAAAAAGAGGCTCGAATGGAACTCGAATCCATCGAAACAAAAAAAGCTAAACAACTCTATAAAAAGGAACTTAACTGGATGCGTCGCCAACCTAAAGCACGTACAACAAAATCTAAATCAAGAATTGATGATTTTTTTGAAATCAAAGCCCTTGCTTCACAACGTCGCAACGATTATGAAATTCAATTGGAAATAAATATGGAACGCTTGGGCAGTAAAATTATTGAACTGCACCATGTTTCAAAATCTTTTGAAGACACTATAATTCTCGATAAATTCGATTATGTATTTAAAAAAGGAGAACGCATTGGTGTTATTGGGAAAAACGGCTCTGGAAAAACAACCTTATTAAACTTGCTTACTGGAAGCATAACTCCAGATTCAGGAAAGGTAATTATAGGAGAAACCGTAAAATTTGGCTATTACACGCAAGACGGAATAGTGATAAAACCAGGTCAAAAAGTAATTGAAGTGATTAGAGAATATGGCGATTATATTCCACTAAAAAAAGGGCGACAAATTAGTGCGCAACAATTACTGGAACGCTTTTTATTCGACCGTAAAAAGCATTACGATTTTGTCGAAAAATTAAGTGGTGGCGAGCTCAAACGTTTATTTTTATGTACAGTACTTATTCAAAACCCTAATTTTTTAATTTTAGACGAACCTACAAACGATTTAGATATTGTAACTTTAAACGTCCTCGAAAATTTTCTTCTGGATTTTCCGGGCTGTCTTATCGTGGTTTCTCACGATCGTTATTTTATTGATAAAATTATAGATCACTTGTTTATTTTTCGAGGGCAAGGCGTTATTGAAGATTTTCCGGGAAATTATAGCGATTTCAGAATTTATGAAGACAGCATCATTAATACTAAAGTAGATTCAGAAAAAAAAGGAGAAAAGAAACTCTGGAANAAAGACGACAACATTAAATTATCTTACAACGAACAAAAAGAACTCAAAAACATCGAAAGCAAACTCAAATCTTTAGAACACGATAAAAAACATTTAGAAACGCAATTTAATGATACAACTTTATCAACAGATAAAATAAACGAGCTATCTTCACAATTACAGCAAATTACAAAAGATATTGAAACTAAAGAAGAACGTTGGTTTCAACTCTCATCAAAACTTGAATAAATGAGAAAACTAATTCTTACATATATTAAATTTTGGTGGAAGTCTAAAAATCAGCATAGTGTGCACTCCCCTTTTGTGTATAACCTTATTAGTAAATGTTTTTATGATAAAACTAACTATTCAGCTTATAAGCAAATTAAAATCTATAAAAAAGCTTTATTAACAAACAAAAATACGATTGAAGTAACCGATCTTGGGGCTGGATCACAAATTTTAAAAAGCAACACTAGAGTTATATCTCATATTGCAAAAATTGCAGGTACAACAGCTAATCGAGCAAAATTATTATTCAGGCTCACTCTATATTTTCAATTCAATGCTATTTTAGAATTAGGAACTTCGCTTGGTATTGCAACTCATGCCATAAGTTTAGGGAATCCTGAAGCAAACATTACAACTATTGAGGGTTGCCCTAATATTTCTGAATTTACTCAAGAAACTTTCAAGNAATTCCATTTAGAAAACATTGATATCTTNACTGGAAATTTTTCTGATAAAATGAAAACTCTAAAACACAATAGTTACGATCTTATCTTTTTTGATGGCAATCATCAAAAAGAAGCTACCATAAATTATTTTGAAACACTTTTACAAACAGCTCATAATAATTCTGTTTTTATATTTGATGATATTTATTGGTCCAAAGGCATGACTGAAGCTTGGGAAACTATCATACAACATCCAAAAATAACTGTGAGTATTGATGCCTTTTTCTGGGGATTTATATTTTTTAGAAAAGAACAAAAAAAGGAACATTTTGTAATAAAAGTTTAAACGAGTTCATTCTGAGCATTGTGAAGAATCTCAATATTAAAGATTCTTCACTTCATCCAATTTCGTTCAGAATGACAGAAAATAAACATTAGTGAATTCGTGGTAAAAAACTTTTAACTTTTAACTTTTAACTTCTAACTTGCGTAGCATGAAGATTTACACCAAAACAGGGGACAAAGGCACTACTGCTCTTTTTGGAGGCACAAGAGTTCCAAAACATCATATTCGTATTGAAAGTTATGGAACTGTTGACGAACTCAACTCACATATTGGCTTAATTCGAGATCAAGAAATTGATTCGGTTTTTAAAGATATTCTAATTAATATTCAAGATAAACTGTTTACAGTTGGTGCAATTCTGGCAACAGATCCAAAAAAAGCAGTACTTAAAAGTGGAAAAGATCGCTTAACAATTCCTAAAATTTCTGAAGAAGATATTGAGCTTCTAGAAAAAGAAATGGATAAAATGAATGCACAACTTCCTGCAATGACACATTTTGTGCTTCCAGGAGGTCATCAAACGGTGTCATTTTGTCATATTGCTAGATGTGTGTGTCGAAGAGCCGAACGATTAGCCACTGCACTTAACGAATCTGAGCCTTTTCAACCTAACACACTTATCTATTTAAACCGCTTATCTGACTACCTTTTTGTATTGGCACGAAAGTTGTCTAAAGACTTACAAGCCGATGAAATTAAATGGATTCCGAAAAAGGAATTATAAGCTATTTCATTGTACTTATTTAAAACTGAAAAATCACTTTTGTATTAAAAGTTTGAAGTAAAACAGACGTTCTTAAAATTAATGATTAAATAATTGTTTTTTTGCTTGGCTATTTCAGTTAAAAAATTACTTTTGCAAAAAATTAAATTATTAAATAATGTATTGGACACTAGAATTAGCATCTTATTTATGCGATGCCCCTTGGCCAGCCACTAAAGATGAGCTAATAGACTATTCTATTAGAACAGGCGCACCACTTGAAGTTGTAGAAAATTTACAAGCGATCGAAGACGAAGGAGATTCTTACGACTCAATTAGTGAAATTTGGCCTGATTACCCAACTGATGATGATTTTCTTTGGAATGAGGATGAATATTAAAAAAATGAAAATATTAATAAATAGTTAAAAGTCTCATTCGAGACTTTTTTTGTGTCTGATTTTTTCAAAAAACAAAACAACAAATAGTATCTTTGACAATTAAGTATCAAAGACTAAAAATAAATCGATATAGATGAGTATTTTAAATGCGATAATTAAAGTATTTGTTGGAGATAAATCCAAACAAGACGTAAAGGCTATGATGCCTTTAGTAGAAAAAATAAAATCTTTCGAAGTTGAAATAGAACTCTTAACTCACGATGAGTTACGTGCAAAAACCACAGATTTCAAATCTAAAATCGCAGATGTTCGTAAAGACATTGAAGACGAAATTGATAAACTAAACGAAGAAGCAAATACTACCGAAGATATTGATAGAAAAGAAGATATTTATATAGAAATTGACAAACTAAAAGATGAATCGTACACTATAACCGAAACACTTTTAAACGATCTTCTTCCTGAAGCTTTTGCAGTTGTAAAAGAAACCACAAAACGATTTGTAAATAACCCGACCATTACAGTTATTGCCTCAACTTTCGACAGAGAATTATCTGGCACTAAATCGTATGTCTCTTTAGAAGGTGATAAAGCGGTTTGGTCCAACTCTTGGGATGCCGCTGGAAAGCCAATTACTTGGGATATGGTACATTACGATGTACAACTTATTGGTGGTATTGCTCTGCACGAAGGTAAGATTGCCGAAATGCAAACAGGAGAAGGTAAAACGCTTGTTGCCACATTACCAATGTACTTAAATGCACTTACAGGAAAAGGTGTTCATCTTGTTACTGTTAACGATTATTTGGCAAAACGTGACAGTGCCTGGATGGCTCCTATTTTCGAGTTTCATGGATTGAGTGTGGATTGTATAGATTATCATCAACCCAATTCGGCTGAACGAAAAAAAGCATACAATGCAGACATCACTTACGGTACAAATAACGAATTTGGTTTCGATTATTTGCGTGATAATATGGCACATTCGCCTGACGATTTAGTGCAACGACCTCACAACTATTCCATTGTAGATGAAGTAGATTCTGTTTTAGTTGACGATGCACGTACACCATTAATTATTTCTGGACCTGTACCTGATGGCGACAAACACGAATTTGACGAGCTAAAACCAAAAATTAATGATATTGTTAATGTTCAACGTAAATATTTA
>JGI26061J44794_1000550_pt1 | contig 16580 bp, 15 predicted proteins | sample MarorgKNORR_S2LV_5_FD_44794 | JGI IMG/M metagenome (IMG submission 44794) | reverse complement strand
AGGTCAATTTTATTGTCAAAATGTCTTTACTTGAACTATTCACTGAACTTTGTCTATAATCTTACTTCTAAATAAAGGAGTCTATCTTGAAAAGCGCCAAGTGGGAAAATATTTTTAAAGGATGGAATCGCTCTGAAAGTGAAACTGTTTTAACCCTGAAACAAGTCCCCGTNTTTAAAGATTTTTCTGATAAGGAATTCTCAGAACTTGAGAAATTGATACATCACCGTACATATAGTTCTGGGGATTTTATTTTTAAAAATCGTGCACCCGGCGAGGGGATGTATATCATTATGCACGGTTCCGTCAAGATTACTATTGGAACTCGAGTTAATAATGAAAATATTCTGGCCGAATTAGGCAAGGGTGATTTCTTCGGTGAACTTGCTTTATTTGATGATGAACCTCGATCAGCCAACGCCATTGCCACCATGGATACTGATCTACTGGGATTCTTTACCCAGGATCTAATGACACTCCAGGAACGNAATCCTGTTCTTGGGCAAAAGATCCTATTNAATCTTGGCGGTGTTTTGGGTGAACGTCTAAGGGGAACAAATAATCTTCTTATTCAGNCACAAAATAAAAAGGAAGATTTATGATGGATGAATATAAAAAGTTTTTTCAAAATTTTTTCCATCTCCCCTCTTTAACTAATATATATCGTTTATTACTTACAATTATAGCCGTGTGGTTTCTATCTATTATTTGGCCCTACATCTCCAATGTGGTACTGATGCTGGTTTTCGCATTTTTGTTCACAACAGTACTTTTATCCAGTGTGGATGCGCTGGAAAGAAAGATCGGCAGCCGGGGATTGTCGGTACTGGCTGTTGTCATAATCTTGTTGGGGAGTATCGGAACTTTTATCGGCAGTTTTATTTNCCAGATGTCCCAGCAGGCCATACAATTTTCCAGCCGCATCGACAAAGATACCTTAACGCAGGAATTTAAAACACTGGGAGAAAAATTTACGTCATCCATGCCAGAATTTCTTCAAAATATGCAACCTTCGGATGGAGACAATGCAGAAAAACTCAGTGAAATCATTAATTCTGTTGTAGGATATCTCGCATCAATGGCAGGTGCTATTGGGAATTTTTTCTTTATTGCAGCTATGGTTTTCATTTTTACAATTATCTTATTAGCTGAATATCACGGGTTTAGAAAGTCATTAGTAAATGCCATTTCAAATAAATATTTCGAAGTGGGAATAAAATTAATTTATAATGTTGAAAAATCCGTATCCAGTTATTTACGTGGGCAGTTCCTTTCAGCCGCCAGTGTTGCTGCCATGTCAGTAGCAGGACTTTTACTTCTCAATTTTTTTGGTGCCAATTTAACGCTCATTGTTTTTATTGGTATTATTGCTGGGTTGGCTAACCTTATTCCCCTTATCGGCCCGTTTGTGGGCATGATTCCTGCCGTTTTAATTGCATTTATGAATAATATTGGTAACGAAGCCGCCATGGCCCATACACTATTTGGAGCGATACCATCACCCTTTTACCTTTTAGACATTGTATTAATGTTTTTAATTGTTCAACAAATTGAAGGCAATTTAATTACACCAGCTCTCGTAGGGAAAAGTGTCGGCCTTCATCCTATCATTGTTATGATTTCTTTATTAATCGGTGGCAAAATTTTAGGGCCTTTAGGTATGCTCTTTGCGGTCCCTGCTACAGGAGTGATGAAAGTCATCTTAACCGAAATTGCTTTCGTAAGAAAAAACGCCCATTTGCTATGACAGAATTATTCTTTTTCGATTCGAAATAATTTATAATTAGTAAAGGTTAAATAAACTTTCGTACCGTTTTCATAACGGTAAATCCAGAGTTGATTCTGTTTTTCTGAACCTTTTGACATCATTTCGGAAGGACTCCCCATAATATCCTCCACCTTAGAGATGGTCATTCCAAGTTCGATGGGTTTTATGGCCTCTTGAATTTCTTTTTCACTTCTGAGAATTTCATCGATTTTTTGTCGGTTAATCCATACATCTCTCTCGGTTAATTTTAATTTTAGTTCATCTAAAATTCGTCCATTCGTTTTACTCAATCCGCCAGTTAATCGTTTCGTTTCTTCCAACGCATAGACAACAAACCTTAAAGAATTCAAATCTTTTAATGAATCCGCCATGGTTAATAAATCTGCTGCAATTCTATGTTTATATATCGCTACTTCAAAGGTGAGCCCTGGGTCCATTTCTAATGCTTTATCAAAATAAGATAGGGCACGGTCATTCAATCCAATTTTATACAATTGTTCCCCCTGGTTCATTAACAGAGTAATTTTGAATCGTTTCACGTGGTGTCTGATTTCAGGATGCCAACCAGACACCATGGTAACATGGGCAATCGCTGTGTCTCCATATCCTTTGTTTAACCAAATTTCTGCCTTTTCCACTTCTCGGAAAGCAATCTCTCTCAATCTTTCATTAATCACACCGGCTAATAATGTGTCGGCCATAGATTTTGCTCTGATATATTTTTCTACGGCGCGTTCAATCATGCCCCTTTCATCGAAGCTCATTCCCTCTCGCATAAGCTGATACGGAATTTTTCTTTCACTTTCCACAATTAACTTTTTAGCACGATGGATATTGGCATGACTTGNGTTTTCATCCACAAATTCTTCCAATAATCTTTTCGCATTGATATAATCCCGGCGGTAATAATGCATTTTTCCTGTATCACCTTTGGTCTTTCGACCGCCAAAAAATACCGACGCTGTGGCATAAATTCCAGCCGTTTGAATGGTAAATTTGTTTATTGGCGTTACATCATCGGAATCTTTAATGTGATTAATATTGGTATGGGTGTATTTCAAATCCACGCCAACAGCAAACCGATTGGACATGCCTGTATCAAGAATTATTCGTGCGCCCATGGTGAATGATTGAGACGGACCATATCCCGTGGGAGAACCGGCTGTCCCATATAGTTCAGAAAATGCAACTCCATATGTATATCGATATGTGGTGTACCAGCTTTCAAACCACTGAAGCATAAGTGATTGGCTCCATGCCACCTCCATCATTTTGCCGGTAAATTTTGTTTCTGCAAGCCATGAAGTATTAGTTGCATTCCATTCACTGGGAATCGATGCAGGTAAAAATAGAGAAGAATAACGGAGATTAATTCCTGTATGCATATCAAGCCAACTATTGCCAAACCAATAATAGGCTAAGTTTGTTTTTAGTATATCCAAATCCAATTGATGACCCAGTCGAGATGTAAAGCTCCCACCACTAAATTCCGTAACGTCTGATTCATAAGATATCCAATTGCTTTTAAGACTGCCTAATCCCAAAAATCCACCTCCGGCATTGAAGCCGAAACCATACCTTAGTTCCATTGGAATAAAATTGATGGGACGGTGAAATTCCCTCCTTCTAAAAATACGGTCCCAGATATACCCTTTTTCGTAATCGCCACTCAATTCCTCATTTATATTGAAAACCTTAAAAATTAGAGACTTGGATGTATCTTGAACGGCCGATACTTCACCGGCCGAAATAAAGGAGAAAAAGATTAAGATGATGGGGATTGATTTTCGTATCACAACCATTCAAAATAGGTGAATTTCACCACTCATCGCAAGGTATCCATTAAAGAATCCTTTGAAAAGGATTCTTTAAGAAAGAATCTGTTTATCCTAAGTCGAAAAGCAGTAATTTCTTAAACTTTATTTCAATGGGGAACTATCCCCCTTCATAATAATATTATTCATGGCATGGATCATTTGAAATTCATTAAACATATTATTCTATTGGTAATATTCACTATGTGGTTACCAGCTCAGGCATTTTCCATCGCAAGGATTCATTATGGCGGCGGTGGCGATTGGTATGGAGATCCAAGCAGTCTTCCCAATTTACTGGAGTACATATCGGAGCATACAACTATTCTTGTAGAACCGAACGAATATCGAATTAAACTAACGGATCCAGAATTATTCAGTCATTCATACCTTTATTTGACCGGCCACGGAAATATTCGATTCACCGAGGACGGGGTAGGATATCTCAGGGATTATCTACTCAAAGGGGGATTTCTCCATGCAGATGACAATTATGGCATGGATGCCTCGTTTCGTCGAGAGATGAAGCGGGTTTTCCCGGATAAAGAATGGGTGGCACTTCCATTTGATCATAAAATTTTTCATGCTTTTTATGATTTCCCTAAAGGATTGCCCAAAATCCATGAACATGATGGCAAGCCACCCCAAGGGTTGGGATTATTTGATGGCGATCGACTCTTGGCATTTTATTCTTACGAATCAGATTTGGGAGATGGGTGGGAGGATGCTGAAGTGCATCATGATCCTCAAATAATTCGCCAAGCTGCTCTCAAAATGGGTGTTAACATTGTATGGTTTTCTCTGACACAATGAATTTGATTTCCCAATATTTAACTGAGATTCGCCGAACGGCTATCGTGTATGACATCAAAATTACAGGATGGAAAATATACACTTTATTCCTCAGTTTGTTTATCGCAGGACTCATGGTAGAAAATATTTTTTATTTATCCAGTTTTACACGATTTGCTGTTTGGATGGTTATCATTAGTGCTATAATCATTGGAATTACNTGGTTCATTATTTCTGCCGTACAAATTAAAGCGAATGCCTTTGGGCGCTATCGTTGGTCTTATTTGGCACGAATAACAGGCAAACATGCNCTACCAAAAGAAGATACACTTATCAACGCCCTTCAGATAGAAAGGGATGTACAAGAATCCGAATCAACCGAACTCAGTCATGCATTTATCGATCAAACAACTCAAAAACTGAAAAAACTTAATCTACTGGAATTATTTCCATTGGAACGCATTCATCATTGGAAACGCATTACATTTATTGGACTAACAATCTCTATCTTATCTTTGGCTTTTACATGGAAGCATTCCATCTCATCTTTATACCGTTGGACCCACCCAAAAACAGAATTCATTGTTCCCAAGCCTTTTAAATTAAAAAGTTTATCCCGACACATGAATGTCCTAGGCGGGGAAAATACAGTCGTGTCATTCTCAGCAATCGGCGACATTCCCGATTCCCTTCAAATAGAATTCAAACCCGTGGCTTTCTTTCCAGGAAGAGATTCACTGATTTTAAAAACAATCTACCCTACAAAAGATAAAAATATTTTTACTGCAGAATTAAAAGAAGTATTCCAGAACTACCGTTACCGCTCATTCTATACATCAACACAATTTTGGCAGCCATGGAATGAAATTTCATCGAAAGATTATTCTATTTCTGTCACAGACCGTCCCACCATTGAGGATTTTTCTGTTACGATTCGTCCGCCAGAATACACGGGATTAATCCCACAAATTCAAAAGGCAAATCAAGCTGAAATCCAAGCACTAAATGGATCAAGCATTTCAGTTCATCTTCAATCGAATCAACAATTAGCTCAAGCAAAATTGATTTTAAATGGTGAAGCCCAAATGATGAAGGTGAAGCGGAAAAAAGCTCATTATAATTTTATTATGGAGGAAGACGGAGAATTTTCCATTCATTTAACGGACCTTCGCGGAATTACAAACCGAAATCCCATTCCTTTTAAGTTACAAATGATTCCTGATCTAACACCGGAAATGACTATCATGCAACCACCGCCTATTGTAGAATTGGGCGGCGACCAATCTATTCCTATTATGATGACGATTGAAGATGACTTTGGTTTTTCTAACCTTCAGATTGCCTATGAAATCCAACGGCCAAGTTATATTCAAATGGAACCATTTATATCCATGTTCAGCATTCATATAGAGGATCCAAACCACTCCCGTCAGGATATCAATACCGTTTGGAACTTGGTACCCCTTGGCCTTATGCCGGAAGATGAAGTTCATTTCCATTTTGAATTATACGATAATGATGATATTTCTGGTCCTAAAAAATCTATATCTGGAACTTTTATCGCCCGGTTACCGTCACTCAATGACTTATTTCATTCATTTAATGAAAGAGGAAGTGAAATTTCTGATGCTGTGGAAATGGAGTTAGCAGAAATACAAAAACTTCAGAAACAATTGGAAAAAGTGGAATTAACCCTTTTAAAAACAGATAAGCCCAATTGGAAAGACCAGCAAGCGCTGAAAGAAACTCTGGAATCGGTTCAAGATAAATTAACTGATTATGAAGCGTTGTCAGAACAATTGGAAGCATTGAATAATACCGGTGAAAAACATCAATTATTTTCAGACAACTTGATGGAAAAATTCAAAGATTTGCAAAAATTAATTGAAGATATTTTTCCACCGGAAATGCTTCAACATGGATTGGATGCATCAGGCACTTGAAAATATGAATTCAAAAGATTTGCTTAGTGCTTTAGAAAACCTATCAAATAATTTGGAGCAAATCGAACAGGAATTGGATCGATTTCTAGATATATTTAAACGGGTAAAAGCGGAGCAGCAAGTGGATGAATTGCGAAAACGAATCCAGCAATTGGTCGAGAATCAAGATAATATTGATGAACAAATCAGACGGACAACACGCCAAACGGACCCTTCGATTTTTGATCGATTAAGTCTGGAGGAAAAAATGAGCCAGAACGAATTGGATGATATTCTGGATGCCATGAATGCTGCTGCAAAAGACGTAAAGGACTTTAGCCGAAAGACGGCTAAAAGTTTGGAAGATTTATCTGATTCAGAACAAGCTCAATCTTCTGAAAACCATTTAAATGAAACTGTTCAAAGTCTAAAAAAACAAAACTCCTATTCGGCAATGGATCATAGTTACGCCGGCCTTCAATCATTAGAATCTATGGAATTGTCCATGGAAAATATTTTAAACGATTTTCAAAGGGAAACAACCCAGGACATGGCCCGTAAATTCAGATCTATTTTGCGTGACGTCCTTACCCTTTCGAAAGCTCAAGAATCTTTGAAAAATGAGACAGGAGATATTCCCAGAAATTCCCCCCGATTGGGCGATTTAGCTGGAAACCAGCAAATGCTTCAAGACCAACTGTCCCAAACGATGAACAATACGATGACCTTATCACGAGAAACATTTATGGTTTCTCCGGATATGGGCCGGAAACTGGGGATGGCCTATGCTCAAATGGAAACTTCTAAGGGAAAACTGGCTGAGCGGAATGGTAGCGGGTCTTTAGGGAATCAAGGACAGGCAATGGCTGCGTTAAATGAAGGTGCAAAAACGATTATTCAAACGATTAAACAAATGCAGGAAGGTGGCTCTGCCAGCGGTTATGAAGCATTCTTGAAACGCATGGAAGAAATGGCGGGACAACAACAGGGGATTAATAACCAGGGGATGCAATTAGCACTCGGTCAAATGGCATCTTCCATGCAGGAAGGGCTGATGCAGCAAATGTTAGCTCAACAGCAAGGTGTTCGGAAGTCACTCCAACAAATGATGGATGAAATGGAACAAGCTGGAGAACAAGGATTAGGAGATTTATCAGGCATTGCCAATGAAATGGACCAAGTCATCAAGGATTTANATCGAAAACAGTTTAACCGGCAAACATCAGACCGTCAGCAACGGATTTTATCTCGTATGATTGACAGCCAAAAATCAATGACACAACGGGGGTTTGAAGAAGAAAGAAAATCAGAAACAGCCACACAGGTTGTATTCGCCGGGCCTTCGGGATTACCCCAAGATTTGGGACAGAGACAATCGCTCATTATGAATGCCATGAACCATGCTTTAAAGTCGGGGTATTCCCGTGATTATCAAAAAATGATCCGACGCTATTTCAATGCACTTAGTGAGGCGGAAGCAGTCATTATGCCTGATACNAGTACCTCAATTCAAATAGAAAGAATCAACCCTTGAAGCATCTTTGGCCTTTGTTGATAATCGTCCAATTAACTGCCCAAATTGAGGTACTCCCGGAAGGACAAGCGGCATTTGTCCAAGCCATGGCTATGGAACAGTCGGGCAATTTGGATGGGGCAATCCAAATATATAATCAAATATTAAACGGCGACCCTAACAACCAGCCGGCCTATTTTCAATTAAAAAATATTTATTCTAAAACCGGGGATCCAGCTTCAGGAATTCCATTGATTAAAAATTGGATGAAAAATCATCCCGAAGATCTCCAATCTGAATTAACACTNGGGGAGTTTTATTTTCGCAATCAAGAGCAGGAGAAAGCGTTGGAAATCTGGCGCCATTTTAGAAAAACTAAATTAACCAATCAGACCACTTATCGGCTCTTGTTCCACACCTATATTCGATTTGGTCAAACGGAAGCCATGGAATCTCTCGTCCGTGATGGAAGAGACCAATTTAACGAACCTCATTTCTTAGCCATTGACCTGGCAAATTATTATCAATCCCGACAAACATACGACCGATCTTTAAGAGAATATTTGACCTTAATTCGGCATCAAAAACAATATTTGAGATATGCGACTGACCGTATTTTACTCATGAGCGATGATTCAACAACCCATGCATTGATTGACTCCACCCTGTTGTCTGCGTCAGCAATCATTCCAGAAGTAAAAATAATATCAGCGGGATTTTATTATAAAACTGGACAGTTTCAAAAGGCGCTGGATCAACATGAAAAAATGGGTGTAAATAATCCGGGTGATTCAAAACGATGGCTGGTTTTTTCTGAAAACCTTATGAAAGAAAAACAATATAAATTGTCCATTCGCGCTTATCATTACTTTCTACAACATATGACTCAAAAAGACCCTTCCATATTGGGCAAAACTTTATTGGGTTTAGGACAAGCATACGAAAATCAAATTATTCAGAACCAAACGAAATTACAATTTGTGAAATGGTACCCTGACAATGAATTTTTTCAACCCATTCGAGTAAAAACACCCAATATCCTGGATGATCCATTGGCCAATACGATAGAACATTATCAATCCATTCTGGTTTTACTCCCACCATCACAACCAACCGCCACTGTGCATTTTCGATTAGGGGAAATCCAATTAAATTTTCTGCAGGATATGGGTGGTGCAAAAATTTCCTACGAAACTGCACTTCTATCTCGTCCCAATGTAGATCTCACCAAAAAGATCCGAACCCGAATCGGTGATTTATTATTGTCTACCGGCCAATATGCTAAGGCCATTGAATATTTTAATCAGAGTTCAACCTTAAATAATATTGATACATATACCATCAGGTACTTGAATAGTCTATTATTTAATCGGAATATTAAGCAGCCGTTGGCCTTTCTGGATTCTACTATTTATTCTATGGACCCAAACCATCAATTTTTTAATGACTTGATGGAAATACATGATTTAATTACCCATTATTATTCAGACGGAACCCGAGACGATCGAATGGCGTTTGAATCATTTTTCCAGGGAGAGGCATTGGTCAGACAGTTTAAAATACAGGAAGCTATTGAAACATTCGATTATATCAGTCAGCGTCACCCCGACGCATTAATTACACCTCTTTCCACATTAAGAAAGGCACTTTTATTATTAGAATTGGATCAACCAGAGTCTGCCCTTTCTGCTGCTTTATCTATAGAAAATACTTCCCTCAAAGATCGAAGCCTGGCATTAGCGGGAGAAATTGAAGAACGGTTTTTAGGAAATCCCAAGAATGCATTGAGTCATTATCATCGAATTTTATCTGAATGCAAATCATCCCTTTTGGTTGAACCGATACGCCTCCACATTCGAAAATTATCCAAACCACAGGAGAGTTAATTGAGACCTTTCATCCCAACAATTTTGCTACTTATTCAATTTGGCTTTAGTCAAAAAATACTCATCCCCATGGATCAAGCACAAAAAGATCATTTGAAAGCCTATGGAACTGCATATTGGATCTTGAATGAGAATATTAATGTTGAATGGATTTTGAATTATCGAGGGGGTACATTTTTGATTGATAGTTATCCAGACGTTGAGCAGGAATGTCGTGTCCGTGGTGTATCTTATGAGGTTATTGGCGCAGAACAAATATTGGCTGTTTATAATGAGGTAGAAGTCAATAATATGGATATAGTCCTGCTAGAAAAGGCACCCAAAATTGCCATTTATACCCCACCGGGAAAACAACCCTGGGATGATGCGGTAACTTTGGCCCTTACCTATGCAGAAATCCCCTATGAAACACTTTGGGACGAAGAAGTCTTTAATGGCACATTAGGTCAATATGATTGGCTTCACTTGCACCATGAGGATTTCACCGGACAATATGGAAAATTCTATCGAAATTATCACACGGCGGCGTGGTATATTGATCAGAAACAACAATTTGAATCCATGGCACAAAAGCTAGGTTACCATTCTGTCCATGCCCAGAAAAAGGCCTTGGCCCAGATGATTAAAAATTATGTGGCCAATGGGGGGTTCCTTTTTGCCATGTGCTCTGCCACGGATTCATTTGATATTGCGCTGGCAGCGATAAACGTGGATATAGCCCATTCTGTTTATGATGATACCCCCATCGAGAAAAATGCGGTCGATAAAATGGATTTTAACCAAACCCTGGCTTTCACCAATTTCATCATTAACCCTGACCCAATGGTATATGAATATTCTGACATTGATTATCCGCCTAGTGATAATCCAATCGTCCGCGGTGCTGAAGCCGATTATTTTACCCTGTTTGAATTTTCTGCAAAATATGACCCTGTACCAACGATGTTGACCCAAAATCATGTGACTATTGTCAAAGGATTTATGGGACAAACCACTGGGTTCAATCGCGATAATATTAAAAAACATGTGTTAATTATGGGAGAAGATACCACAACTCCACAAGTNAAATATCTTCATGGCAATCTAGGGCAGGGAACCTTTACTTTTTTAGGCGGTCATGATCCAGAGGATTATCAGCATTTTGTGGGCGATCCTCAAACAGATCTTTCTCTTCACAAAAATTCTCCCGGATATCGCCTTATCTTGAATAACGTTCTTTTCCCTGCAGCCCGTAAAAAGGAACGAAAAACTTAGCATGGATCTGCAAATGGTTACTGGAGATTTGGAAAGTGCCATTATGGTTTCTACCAAAATACCTGAGTTTGATTTGCCTTACAACATAGAGGAATATGACAAACGATTGGATGAATCTGAATTGGTCTTAACTGCTGAATTGGATGGTCATCCCGTTGGGTTTAAGGTGGGATATGATCGTTTTAAGGATGGATCATTTTATTCCTGGATGGGGGGAGTCATACCAAATTATCGAGGCCGGGGAATTGCGTCCAATTTGGCTGATGTTCAGGAGGATTGGGCCAAATCAAATGGATATACATCCATCAAATTAAAAACCCGAAATAAACATGAAGCGATGATTGCATTTGCCATTGACCGGGGATTTGATATCATTGATTCACAACCCAATGATGATATCCGAGAAATGANAATCTGGATGGAGAAAAAATTATAGCCGCGAAGTGCGCTAATAAACACTAAAATATGTTCCCAATTCGTGTTTCTTAGCAAACATAATGACAAAATATTATGTGGATACAAAAAGAAATATTATTAAATCCGAGACAAAGAGGGTTTCACCTGATCACAGATGAAGTGCTGAAACACTTGCCTGAAGTCCAAAAATTGAAGTTGGAACCATGCAGGTTTTTATCAAACATACATCCGCTTCACTTACCATTAATGAAGATGCCGATCCGACGGTCCGAGACGACTTTGAATCGCACTTTAACCAAATGGTACCGGAAAATGCGCCATATTACCAGCACACTTTTGAAGGGCCTGATGATATGCCAGCTCATTTAAAATCATCGATTTTGGGTTCTTCGGTGAGCATCCCAATCACAGATGGAAAACTTAATTTGGGGACATGGCAGGGGATATATTTATGTGAGCACAGAAACCGTGGGGGAAGCCGAAAATTGGTGGTGACAATTCAAGGGAAATGAATGATTCGAAAAAACCTAGTCCTTTGGGCCGCAGGTCATATTCGCTGGAACAGCAATATCAAATAGATGTGGGTAGGGACGGTCTTTTCTTTTTTCTTTTTCTATAAACTCTTCTTCTTTTATCCCATCGCCTACATTTGGATTCCATTTTCGCTCTTCTCCAATCGTTGAGACTGTTAGTCCTTCATAATTATGGGCTGGATAAACCAATGTGTCATCTGGATAGGTAAACAGTTTATTTTTACAACTATTGAATGTATCCGCTGCTGAACCACCTTGAAAGTCTGTTCTTCCCGTACCACCAATAAATAGTGTATCCCCGGTAAATAACATATTATCTATATAATATGTGGTGCTTCCTTTTGTGTGCCCTGGCGTATGGATAGCTGTGATCCACTCTGTTCCTAATTTTATTTGATCACCATCATCCAATAAAACATCAGCAACCTGTACCCCAGATTTAGAACCCATATAAATCTTAACACCCAAAGAATTTCTTATTTTGTTTGCGGCTGTAATATGATCAGCATGCACATGGGTTTCTAAAATACCAACAAGGTTAATCCCTAATTTTTTGAGGAGGATTGTATCTCTCAAAAAGTTTTCTAAAACAGGATCAACAATGACAGCTTCTTTTGATTCAACCTCAAAAATCAAGTAAGTATAGGTCCAAGTATCTTGATCAAATAATTGACGCGTTTTAATCATCCTATATTCTTTCCATAACCTTACAATTCGTGAAAATTAATTATAGAGGTTTGCAAAATAATTACTCGTTTTGTTTGGCTTCATTCCAAATGGCATCCATTTCCTCCAAGGATGAATCTTCTACCATTTTGCCTCTTTTTTTCAATTCTGCTTCCACTTGAGAAAAACGGTCGGTGAATTTCTTATTCGTCCTTCGCAGAGCATCTTCAGCCGGGATATCCAAGAATCGGGCCAGATTTACAACAGAAAACAATACGTCTCCAATTTCTTCAGCAATATGTTCTTTCGTGTTATTGGATTGCGCTTCTTTTAATTCCAAAATTTCTTCATGAATTTTATCCCAAACCTGTTCCACCTTATCCCAATCAAACCCGGCATAACTGGCTTTTTGCTGNAGTCNCTGGGCTCGGATCAANGCGGGTAACGTTTTGGGNACACCATCTAACCGTGATTTCCGATTTTTTTCTTTATGTTTTTCTGCTTCCCAATTCTGTTTGGCATGAAATGCTTTATCTGCCTTGGCATCTCCAAAAACATGTGGGTGCCTACGAACCAGTTTTTCATTTACATTGTCCAATGAATCATTGATGTTAAAATGTCCATTTTCTTCTGCAAGCACCGCTTGGAATATGACATGAAGCAATATATCGCCTAATTCTTCTTTCAGTTCAAACCAATTTTCATTATCTACACTTTCTATCACTTCATAGGCTTCTTCCAAAAAATAGGGCAGTAAGGATGCGTTGGTCTGCTCACGGTCCCAAGGACATCCATCCGGCGCTTTTAAGCGCTTAACAATTGTGATCAGTTCTTCAAATTTTTCCTGAACTGCATTACTCATCTATTAAATTTTCCCATTTGCAATGCTGTAAATATTCATCTTCTTTTCCCCTCATAACTTTTTTATCAACCGTTGTTTGGTCATCATAATTCAATAGATGCAAGCCACCATGAATAATCAATCTTCCTATTTCTTTCGCAAAAGGCTCGTTAAATTTATTTGCATTTTCTTTGGCTCTTGGAATACTGATATAAATTTCACCCTCCACCACTTCCCCCTCATAATCGTTCATTCGAAATGCAATGATATCGGTCCATTGATTTTTATTGAAAAATTCTTTTTTCAGTCCACTTAATAATTCATCGGAACCAAATATGAACGAAATGCTTGCATCTTGAATACCTTCTGACTCCAAAACATTTTTTATAATTAAAATAACAGCTGATTTGTTCAGACCCTCAAGTAAGGGGTCTATTTCAACTTTTATTGATATCAAGCTTTGGCAACCTCTTGAGATTTGTCACCATTGTTGTCATCTGGATATTCAATACGAATATGGTAGATTCCTCTTAACACCGGCAAAAGACCTGTGGTGCCATCTACTTTCCCCTTAATTCGGGTGAGTTCATCCATGGTGAGGGGACATTCAGACAATTGACCGGCATTGATTCTCATATCGACGATTTTATCAATCATTTCCTCAATCTTCATGATATCCGGTTTTTTGATTGACCGAACGGCCGCTTCAACAGCTTCACAAATCATAAGGATACCCGTTTCTTTTGAATTGGGTTTTGGGCCGGGATACTGAAATTGTTTTTCATTCACTTTCCCATCACCAGTCTCTTCTAAGGCTTTTCGATAAAAATATTCAACCCTCGTGGTGCCGTGGTGCATGGGAATAAAATCACTCACAATATTTGGCAGGCCGTATTCTTTTGCCAGATTTAATCCTTCTGTTACATGGTTTTTAATTATTTTTGCACTCATAACCGGTGTAAGAGAATCATGTTTGTTTTTGCCACTATACTGGTTTTCGATAAAATATTCGGGACGTGCCATTTTACCCAAATCATGGTAATAAGCACCGACGCGACATAAGAGAGAATTCGCTCCAATGGCATCGGCACATGCTTCTGCCAAATTCCCAACAACAATGCTATGGTTAAACGTGCCGTTGGCTTCATGCTGAAGCCTTTTTAGGAGTGGGTGCTGAAAATCAAGCAACTCAATCAGCGTCAGGTTCGTGGTAATACTAAAAGATACTTCCAATATGCCAATCAGTCCATAGGTCACTATGGGCGACAATACTGCCACTACACCCAAATTCATCATATCATATCCCATTATTGGCAAAGGATGCCCCTTAAATAATCCCTGACTAACAATGGCCAAAGCACTACTCCCAACCAATGCAAAAATTGCTGTAAAAAGTTGGCTACGGCGGCGAAGTTGGCGAACGGCGAAAATCCCTACGGAAGATGTGAACATAGACGTAACCATAAATTCAACATTGTTCCCTATAAGAATTGCCACGAGTAAGATGATTGAGGTGATTCCCATAAACCCAATCCGAGCGTCAAACATGATCGTAAGCACCATAGCCGCCACTGTAATTGGGATTAAATATTCCGATAATTCCAGCTTTTGGGTAAATAAATATGCAAGGCCAACTTCAATTGTAAATATGAGTGCAAGCAGCAGCACCATTTTCCAATCTTCAAAAATGGTTGTCCGGTANGTGAGAAGGAAGGTAAAAAAGAATGAAATAATTATGCCAATAACTAAAATTCGTCCTAAATAGGATAGAGCTACATNAAGGCCTTTTTCTTCTCGAGCCTTGATATCTATGGCAACAGACAATGAATGAAGTTTTTGTAAATCATCCGCTGTAATCCGTGTATTGGCATCCACAATTCTTTCATTTTTCAGAATAATCCCTTTATTTCTCGGTACACGATCCTGTCTGGCCTTTTGTCTCCGTTCGGTGGTTTCGCGATCAAAAATTATATTGGGCTTCATAAATTCTATAATTAGGGAATAACCCAAATCTCTGCGAACATCCCCTTCATCAGAAAATATATTGGTCACTTCTACTCTCGCCTTTGTCCAGGCATTTTGTAAGTCGTTATAAGTGCCTGGCTCCGTTAATTCCGGTGCTTCATTATTTCCAATATTCACAGCCACCTTATGACTGACAATTTCTGATATTCCAATATCATAAATACCCTCAGCCCACCGGTTCCTGGAAATTTGGATAATATCATTCTCCAATTTTTCTAAATCAATTATAGACGTATCCTGTGGGTTTGATAAAAAAACATTCTCCCATTTTTCATTATTAGAAGCAAATGNGAATTCCCCGTTAATTCGTGCCATTAAAATATCTAAAGCAGCACTATCAGATTGAAATACAATTCTGGCCGCATCATATTGATCTGAAAATCGGTTTCTATAGAGTGAATCTTGAGAATCAGACAATTTTTTATTCGCGTTTTGAATCGATTTCACTAAGTTAAAATATTCCCCAACACCTACTACTTGATTATCAACAACTTCCTGAGAGCGGGAAAATAAAAATGACTCCGATTTTATCGCTTCATCCAAATCTGATTGGAGTTCAATCGCGGTTTTTAAAATGGGGAAAATTAAATGGGGCGACGACCTCTTCTCTGGCTACATCATTCAATTGATAAGAATAAATCAATGCCTTTCCCTGTGGAAAAAATAAGGATAGGATGGCAATCACCACCAATAAAATGGCAATTTGACGCCAATAATGATTCAAAATACTCCATATTTGATCCGTTAAAGAAGGCTTATTGGGGATACGTACCATTACATCGCCTTGACGGAATTAACAATATTTTTTGAAATGATGAGGCGCTGGATTTCGCTGGTTCCTTCACCGATCTCAAGGATTTTGGCATCCCGAAAATACCGTTCAACATCATACTCTTTTACGTAGCCATATCCACCATGGATCTGAATAGCTTCGGTTGTGGTTCGCATGGCAGTTTCACTGGCAAATAATTTTGCCATGGCTGCTTCTTTTTGAATATCTAATCCTTGATCATTCATCCATGCGGCATGAAATGTAAGCAGTTTAGCCGCTTCTATTTCTGTGGCCATGTCAGCCAATTTATTGCCAATAGCTTGAAATTTATGTATTACTTTTCCAAAGGCTTTTCTTTCTGCTGCATATTTTAATGC
>JGI26061J44794_1000544_pt1 | contig 16651 bp, 14 predicted proteins | sample MarorgKNORR_S2LV_5_FD_44794 | JGI IMG/M metagenome (IMG submission 44794) | reverse complement strand
CAAATGGGTAAAAAAAATTAGAGTGTAAAAGATGAACATAGATTTATTAATGGTGGTCTTATACTTTGTTGTAATATTCATAATTGGAATATATAAAAGTGCAAACCAAACAAAGGATGCGACCAGCTATTTCCTCAGCGGTCGAAAACTGCGCTGGCCCTCTATTGCGATGTCTACGATTGCCACGAATATACAAGCAGGTCATTTTGTCGGTATGGGGGGAGCTGCCTATGCTTACGGATTGGCTCAGGCAAATTTTGAAATTGGGGCCATTTTCGGCATATTGTTAGCCGCATTCTTTTTTGTCCCGCTCTATTTAAAGTTAAAAGTATTTACCCTGACACAATTTTTTGAAGACCGGTTTGGTCCTTTTCTGGCTACCTGTTATTCGGTTTTTTCCATCATCCTTTTTGGTGTTATCTATCTTGGTGGGGCGCTCTATTGGGGCAGTTTCGCCATTAATGGGATTTTTGGTGATCAATTGAGCATACTCCATCCGGATCCTATAATAAGACTCTACATTCTTGTGGTTCTTATGGGGGTTTTTTCGGCCGTCTATGTATATTTTGGTGGGCTTGCGGCTGTAGTACGAACCGATGTGATCCAGATGATTACGTTGTTGGGGGGCTCCACCATCATTTTGGTGTTAGCGATAAAAGCACTTGGTGGTGTGTCTGAACTCTATAACCCTGATCTTTATGACAGCATTGAGACAGGTAAGGATCATCTGATGCATTTGTTTCTTTCTTCTGATCATCCGAAAATTCCATGGACAGCGGTATTTTTTGGGATGTTATTAATGCACATTCAATATTGGGGCGCAAACCAGGTAATCCTGCAGAGAGCTCTAGCCGCACGTTCGCTAAGAGATGCTCAATTGGGATTAGTTGTAGGTGGTTTTTTGAAATACTTTGTGGCCGCACTCATTATTATTCCACCCATTGCATTAGTTGGTTTTCATGAACGGCTGGAGGACCCCGATCAAGCCTACATTGTGCTAGTGAACACCCTGTTGGCGCCGGGTGTCCGCGGTTTTGTTTTGATGGGACTTTTCGCTTCGCTTATGAGCACAGTTGATTCCATAATCAATTCAGTGAGTACGCTTTATGCTTTTGATATTTACAAGAGACGGATAAATAAAGATGCGACGGACAAACAATTGATAAGGGTAGGGAAGAATACCATTGGAGTATCAACTCTGGTTGGCATTCTGTTTGCATTTTCACTTATTTACATTAAGTATAATGGGCTCGATTTTCCGCTTTCCCATCTGACAAATGAGATTTCTTATCACATAAAAGCCGGTTTTACCATATTAATCCTGGCGGCAGTATTTTGTACTCGAGCACCCAGGAAGCTTGTGGCAACTGTTTTCGTGGCAAGTGTAGTTGTTTCACTAGCGTTTAAATATTTCATCTTTCCTGATATGAACTATCTGAACCGAACTGGATGGGTGATTGTGTTATGTTATGGTATTATTGCCGGAATATCGTATTTCTCACCAGGACAAAAGATCAAATGGATAGAATTGATTATTGTTGATTCCCGAACTGTCGGTTACTTTGGCATAATTCTTGGCATAATATTGATTGGACTAAACATTATTTTAAGGTAGTAGGAGAAAAGAGATCATGAAAATAAAATTCACAGGTTCAGGAGATGGCCGTGGAATTCCTTCTGTCGGTTGTAAGTGTCAAAGGTGTTCTTCAGCAAGGATTAAAGAGGGAAAAAATCGTCGCCGAACAGTCTCTGTGATTGTGACGAATAAGTCGGATACAATTTTATTTGACGCACCTGGTTCGATTGGACAAGTACTCAATGAAGAAAAAATATTTCACCTGACAGCAATATTTCTTTCCCATAAACATTATGATCATATCGGAGGTATAACTGTATTTGAATACTGGCCGGAAAAAATTCCTGTTTACGGGAATATGTCTGTTCTAGGCAATTTTGAAATAACAAATAGGTTATACAACAACTGCAAATTTCATGTTCTACATGAAAATGAATCCATTAAAATCAACAACATCCGTGTTACCCCATTTTCCGTTATCCACAAAGTGCCTACCTTTGGAATGATATTTAAGGTAGATGATAAAAAAATCATACATTTTAGCGATAAGGCTGAGAAAAAATTGAATGATTACGAGAAAAGAAATTTGAAAAATTCAGATTTAGCCATTTTTCATACGCCAGGTTTTGATGGGGGTACAGACCACATTGATGTAGTAGGTGTAATGGATATTGCTAAAAGAAATCTTTCCACCCGATTTGTTGTTACCCATATCGGGCATAATAATTTATCTCATGAAGAATTGGTTAAAAAACTTAAACCCTATGATAATATTATTGTTGCCTACGATGGACTAACTCTACAGGTCTAATAATGATAAAACAGGCAGATTATGATTTAGTCATTTTGGGTCATTTTGCCAAAGATAAGCTGGTTTATGGCGACGTTGAACAAGATGCATTGGGAGGCGCAATATATTATGGTGGATTGGGAATGTCTCACTTTAATATTCGAACTGCGGTCATCACGAGATTAGCGAAAAAGGATTTTAATTATTTAAAATTATTTAAAAAATATGATATACCAGTGTATCCACAAGAATCGGATGTAACCAGTGGAATACGCAATGAATATATATTAGACAATAATCTTAATGAACGTATTTGTACACCCCTTGCTTTTGCAGGTCCCTTTCAATTGGAAAAAATCCCGGACATAACAACCAAAATTTTTCATATTGGTGCAATTATGGCCGGGGAAACATCTTTGGAATTAATTTGCCATCTATCCAAAAAATATCCCAAAGTTTCGCTGGATTTGCAAGGTGTATTGCGCATTAGAGAAAATGGTAAACTAATTTTTAAAGATTGGCCCCATAAAAAGGAAGGTTTGAATCACATTCACACGGTCAAAGCGGATAATGTTGAGGCTGAAGTTATAACGGGTAAAAAAGATATTATTGCAGCAGCAGAAAAAATATCTGAATGGGGACCCAAAGAAGTAGTAATTACCCATTCTGATGGTGTAATGGTTTATGTAGAAGGGATGATATATGAAGCTCCCTTTACAGCGAAATCATTTGTTGGTCGAACGGGAAGAGGTGATACTTGTATCGCTAATTATTTGGTGTGCAGGCTGTCTCAATCACCTCTTGAATCGGTCAGATTTGCTGCCGCAGCTACATCAATAAAAATGGAAAAGGAAGGTCCATTAGTAACTGATTATCAGATGATTGTAAATCGAATTAAAAATCAACAATAATTTATATAATATGAATAAAGTAAAAATTGGAATAATAGGCACGGGCAACATTGCCAAAACTCATGCCGGAAATCTTAAATCAATCCCGGATGTTTTATTGGAATCGGCGTTTGACATAAATACGAAATCCAGCCAGGATTTTGCCCGGGAATTCGGAATGACTGTGAGGTATAGTATCGAAGAAGTATTTTCGAATTCTGATGCTGTTTATATTACAGTGCCGAATAAACTTCATGCTGAAATATCGCTCGAAGCGCTGACTGCCGGCAAGCATGTGTTTTGTGAAAAGCCATTTGCACTAAATATTGAAGATGCTAAAAAAATCGTCAAAGCAGTTAACGAAGCGGGCGTTGTTTACCAATTAGGATTTAATCGACGGTTCGCCCCAGTGTATAAAAAAATGAAGGATTTTATTATTGGTGGAGACTTAGTTCCAGCTTCTTTTAATATTAAAATGAATCGTGGTGAATTACAATTTCCGCCATGGACCAGTAATCCTAAAGTGACCGGAGGGTTCCTGTTTGAGTCCACACTTCATTTAATTGATATGGTTTGTTACCTCTTTGGGGAAGTGAAAAAAGTGACCGCCGTTGGTTCCAAAACGATATATCCTTGTGTGGATGATTTTTCAATGATTTTTGAGATGGAAAACGGCGTTCATGGCGTATTGTCCTCTTCAGCACACACCACCTGGATGTATCCTTTTGAACGTGTAGAAATATGCGGAAATCATTTCACTATCGCTAACGATGAGATGGAAACAGTCACCTATTGTTCAGGATTAGACCAACCATCTTATCAGGAAAAATTCTCTACTTGTCCATCGAAAAACGCTGGGGATTTGTTCAAGAGGATTCATTGTTTATTGCTCGTTTATTGGGTAAACAAGAAGACGGAATGGACCTTATTGCAACTCATATTGATGGATATAAAAATGTCGAATTAATCGAAAATATTTACCAGCAAATTGGGTTGGGTCACTAAAATAATGGAAAAAAAGTCAATTAATGTATAAGACAATTCGTTTAACAACGGCACAGGCAATTATCAGGTTTTTAAAAAATCAGTGGGTGGAACGTGATGGAGTTCAAAATCGATTCTTCGCCGGGATGTGGGGAATTTTTGGTCATGGGAATGTCACCGGATTGGGACAGGCCTTGGAGCAGGACAGCGAATTTACCCATTACTTACCCCGCAATGAACAGGCTGAAGTTCATATCGCCGCCGCGTTTGCTAAGCAACATCGTCGAATGCGCGCTTTTGTCTGTACAACGTCTATTGGACCGGGTGCCACCAACCTGGTCACCGGTGCAGCCGGCGCCACCATCAACCGTCTTCCCGTATTATTATTACCGGGAGATATTTTTGCCCGTAGAAATGTAGGTCCTGTTCTCCAGCAGTTAGAACATCCCCTCAGCCCGGAAATTTCTGTGAATGACTGCTTAAAACCGGTCAGTCGTTATTGGGATCGAATTAATCGCCCCGAACAGATTCTGACTTCTTTCCCTGAGGCCGTTCGCATTTTAACAAATCCTGCAGAAGTAGGAGCTGTGACGATTGCGCTGCCTCAGGATGTTCAGACAGAAGCATACGATTTTCCGGAAGAATTCTTTGCGAAGCGGATACATTATATTATCAGGGCAGCACCAGATCCATTAATGATCGATAGGGCAATCGAATTGATTCAAAAATCAACTGGGCCAATGATTATTGCCGGCGGCGGAGTAATATACTCCGAAGGTGAAAATATCCTTACCGATTTCTGCAATATGACTGGAATTCCAGTGGGGGAAACCCAAGCCGGGAAAGGGTCATTATCGTGGAAGCATAAGCAAAATTTGGGCGCTGTCGGCGCTACCGGAACTTCATCAGCCAACTTGATTGCGCTGTCGACTGATCTTGTCATCTGTATCGGTACCCGGTTATCAGATTTTACAACAGCCTCTAAAACTCAATTCCAAAATTCAGAGGTGAAATTTATTGGTATCAACGTATCTCCCTTTGATGCTGCTAAACATTCCGCATTAGAATTAATTGGTGATGCAAAAAGAACTTTAGAGATTCTCTTTCAGCGATTAAAAGACACCAATTACCATATTTCCGCTCCTTACTCTCACCGTATTGTGGAGACGATTGGTGAATGGAGAGATGAAAATGACAGGGTTTATTCCGGGACTGGAAACCAAAAAGTAACCCAAGGGGAACTTTTGGGGATTGTAAATGATAATCTCAATGAAGATGATACTATCGTGTGCGCGGCAGGAAGTCTTCCCGGTGATTTGCATAAATTTTTCCGCATTACCAATGGCGACCAGTACCACATGGAATACGGATATTCTTGTATGGGGTATGAAATCGCCGGAGGATTAGGGGTTCGATTTGCAAAAGATAAAGGAGAAGTGATTGTAATGGTAGGTGATGGATCATATTTAATGATGCATACTGAAATCGTTACTTCCTTGCAAGAAGATAAAAAGTTAATTATTCTTCTCTTAGACAATCATGGCTTTGGCAGTATTAATGGCCTTTCCAAGAGTAGTGGCAGTTTGGGATTCGGAAACCGTTTCCGCAATCGAGATTCAACTACCGGCAAATTAACAGGTGACTTTTTTGCGATTGATTACGCTGATAATGCCCGTTCCTTAGGCGCTGAAACCATTCGAGTTGGTAATCGGAATGAAATCATCGCTGCTTTGGAAACAGCAAGAAAGAATAAAAAAACGACCGTAATCATTATGGAAATTGAACCGTCACGATTGCCGGGATACTATTCCTGGTGGGATGTCCCCATCGCGGAAGTTTCCGAGATGCCCAGCGTTCAGCAAGTCCGCAAGGATTATGAAGATAAGGTAAAAAAGGAACGATATTTTCTAAAATGAATTCATCGGTGAAAATAGGGATCGCACCCATCAATTGGTCCAATGATGATATGCCGGAATTGGGAGAGAATATTACCCTGGAGCAATGTTTATCAGAAATGCAAACAACAGGGTATGATGGTACTGAATTGGGACATAAATTCCCCAAGACAGCGGAAAAATTGCATCCCTTACTGGAAACGTATGATCTTTCCCTTGCAGCAATGTGGCATTCAACTTATTTTGTGGAGAATTCTGATCTTGAAAAGGAGTTGGATCAACTGCAGCAACGAATTGAGTTTTTAATCGAAATGGGAGCAAAAGTAATCAATCTGGCAGAATGCAGCCGTACAGTGCATAGTAAAAAGGATATACCCCTGTCCCAAAAGCCCATTTTCAGTTCCCAAGAATGGGATCGACTTATTCACGGATTAAATAAAGCAGGTGAACTATGTAATCAATTTGGTATTAAAGCTGCAGTTCATCACCATATGGGTACGGGAATTCAATCGCTGGATGAGATTGATCGATTGATGGAAAACACGGATTCCAATGCTGTTTTTCTTTGTGCTGATACGGGCCATTTAACCTTTGCCGGCATCGACCCTTTACTTGTGTTCGAAAAATATATTGACCGAATAGTTCATGTTCATTTGAAAGATTTAAGGGGGTCGGTATTGAAAAAAGTAAGGGCTAAAGACTGCTCTTTTCTGGAAGCAATTTTAAGTCATGTCTTTACAGTTCCGGGTGATGGGATGATCGATTTTAAACCGATTTTTGAAATTTTAGCATCATCGGCTTACGAAGGTTGGATGATCGTTGAAGCAGAGCAAGACCCCGCATGGGCAAATCCTTTCCAGTATGCCCAAACAGCTCGGGATTATTTAAACAATAATTGCAAACAATTAATTACAAGGTAGAATATGAATAAAACAAAGATGCAACTAACGAGTGAATTTGGCACCGATTGGTGGAACGATTCTAATGACCATTCAGAATTACAACATGCGGTGGATGAAGGGGCAGTCGGCGCCACTTCCAATCCGGTTATTACCAAGGCATCTGTGGCGGCGCATCCGGATGTTTGGTTACCGGTGATTGATCGTTTAATTAATGAAAACCCTTTAAGTACGGAGGATGAAATTGCCTGGATGCTTAGTGATCATGTTGGGAAAAGAGCAGCAAAAATTTTGCAACCCATATATGAAAACACTGATGGGAAAAAAGGGAAATTATCTTTACAAGTCAATCCTAAATACTACCGTAATGCAGATCTTATGGTAACCCAAGCTGATCAATTAGTGAGCATCGCTCCAAATATAGCTATTAAATGTCCTGCTGTTGCCGCAGGTATTAAGGCAATTGAATCCTTGACCGCAAAAGGAATATCTATTAATGCAACGGTAAGTTTTTCTGTTCCCCAAGCGATTGCGGCAGCAGATGCAGTTGAACGCGGTTTACTTACGGCAGAAAAAAACGGCATTAACACTGATTCAGTAACACCTTATATTACAATTATGGTTGGGCGTATTGACGATCATCTCCGACGAGTAATGGCTAATCAAAAAATAATGGTAGATCCTGGTGTTGTTAATTGGGCCGGGGTTGCAATCTTTAAGAAAGCATATCGTATCTTTAAAGAACGCGGCTATCGCGGCAAATTACTGTCCGCAGCGTTTAGATGTCACATGCATTGGTCGGAGTTTATCGGGGGCGATGTAATCATCAGTATTCCCTATTATTGGTGGAATCAATTTAACGCTTCATCGATCAAAGTTATTCCGCGCATGGATCAGGAAGTACCATTGGAAATACTATCACAGTTGGAAGATAACTTTGATGATTTTAGGAGAGCATACGAAGAAACGGGCATGACGGTTGAGGAATTTGCAAGTTTCGACTCCTCGGTAAATACATTGAATGGATTTTTACTGGGTTATGATGAATTTGTTGCCATTGTTCGGAAGCAAATGGTAAAATAAGAATAGTTCAAACAGAGTTATTATCAAATAGGATACAATGAATATGAAATTAATTTCTTCGTTTAGAGATTTTCAATTTACAGCCGGAATTCATGAATACCCGGAGGTTGAACAGACTACCGGCATCAAATTTTCAATTGTAATCATAGCTGAAAACGATCAGAGTTATCCATACCGGAGAATATGAAACAGCTATATTATTGATTGAAGGGAAAGGAGAATTTATATACCAAGATCAAACTATTTCAGTACAACGTTCAAACTGGATTGATGAAAACCCCTGTGTCATTCATCTCCCAAAAGATGACATTGTTCAGATAAATGCTCAGAATCAATGCCGCGTTGCGATTGTTCAAACAAAGAATTCCGATTCATTCCCCGGTCGGGTATTTATTCCTAATGATATTGATGTAGAACATCGGGGAAAAGATCAATTGGGTGATACCTGTTACCGATTGGTTCGACTTGCCTTTGATCGTACAAACGCCCCGAAAGCGGCTAAATTAGTACTGGGAGAAGTCTTGAATTTCCCGGGGAAATGGAGTAGTTATCCACCCCACCATCATAAACACCCTGAAATCTACTACTATGAGTTTTCTCCCAACGAAGGATACGGCCATGGTGAATTAGGGGATAAGGTCTATAAGCTAAAACATCAAGATTTATTAATGATTACAAATTCATTGGACCATAGCCAAGTTTCGGCTCCCGGTTATTATCTATATTATATATGGGCTATACGCCACTTGGCAAATGATCCATATACGGGATTTGAATACACAAAACCATTCGATCAATTGATTTCATAATCATCACGATTCCTGAAAAACTGATATCCATATTACTGCGAGATTCTCCATTGTATACTTTTTTTCAAATATAGTATCATAATATGTTTAGCGTTGGAAGGTGATTATTTTGAATATGACTATAATTTTTCCACAAAAATATGGGTAGGCAAAATCATACAATAATTGGATTCATGTTCTTTTCTTTGGGTCTTCTGTTATTGTCTTATTTTTATGGTTGTAGTAAAGAAAACAACATAGCAGATGATAAAATTATTGCAACAGTAAATGATCAATATATTGTATTGGACGACTTTGTTAAGCGTTTAGAATTGACACCTTTACAGGGTGCGAATAAAACGAATCGCAAACAGAAAGCATTAGATATTTGGATTGATGAGCACTTAGTTAGTCATTGGGCCCAACAAAATAAAATTGATGAAAATCCGGGCTTTATTGAAACACTAGAGTTAATTAATAAACGTGCATTAATTCGTGAGTTATTTTATCATGAAGTACGAGAATTAATTAAGCCCGACTCTGTAGAACTGCATGAGGCGTTTATTCAATCATTGTTTCGTAATGATGTGGTAGGGTTGTATACTGAAAATCAGACCATCGTTGATGAATGGAAGGAGTTAATCAACAGTAACTATTCCTTTTCGAAAATACTGCAAAAGTGGGGCAATGATTCCCAGGTGAGAATCGACAGCGCTTCCTTTCATTGGGGAGATGGTGCTGTTCCTGTATTAATAGATAAGGCGGCCTATTCAATTGAACCGGGGGAATATTCGGATATTATCAAATTACCGCAAGGGCATGGACTTTTATTCGTAAAAAACCGAGTTCAGGATAAATTTTTAACGCAGGATCAAATTCCTTTAAAGCAGCAGGAGGTCTTAACTGTTTTAAAAGCCCGGATGGAAACAATTCGTGCAAATGAATATGTTAAAAATTTAATGGCTGGAAAACAAGTCACAACAAAAGCGGAAGGCGTCAGTGAACTGATCCGTGTTCTTCAACCCTATGTGAAAGGGACTACAATAAATGAATTACTCATTTCATTTTCTCAAGATACCAGTTTAAGCCTAAATACAGAGATAGATCGTTTGGATCTGCCTGTTATTGTTACGCCTGATTTTACATGGTCAATACGAGAAACAATAAAGATTCTATACCAATATAATTTTCCTCATCAAGAAAGTAATGAACAAAGTTTAATTAAAAACATCATACAGTTATTGAAAAATGCCGTGCGGGACGAATATCTGTACAGAAAGGCTTTGGAATTAGACTTGAATAAAAGTCTTGCTGCCCAAAAAGATTATGGTTTATGGAAAAGGTATTTGTTATACAGAAAGGGTGTTTCAACCTTTATAGCAAATGTAGACCCGGACAATCGTCGTAAGGTATTAACGGCATGGCTAAATAGTTTACGGAAGGATGCTGAAATTCGTGTTAACAATCAATTGTTAAATTCGGTTAATTATACCGGTATTCAGATGTTGACATTTTGGAATGATAATAGCTCACTCCAATTGGCCGTGCCGCCACTCATTGATTTCCGAAATAATGAATTCGAATAATTCAACAATAATTGTTCCTCCCACAAACTAAATCCGGACGGTTCTGTCTTACAGGGGCTGCTCTCGGGTGTGGCCCTCCATGGCAAAACAAACCCCCATACCGGACACCATAAAAATTATGGGAATCCGCCAAATGTTGATCATCTCCATGAAAATCCACAGTCCCTCAAGAAACTGCTTGTTCTGGATAAAGAAAATGTACATGGCCCAGGGCGAGGATCCTCAGCCGGTCAACGACATACCTTCTCATTGATTATCTCCATCTTCATCCGGTCTATATTATTCCAAAATAGAAAGAATTAAAATTAAAAAATCAAGCCCCGCAGTTGCAGGGTTTTTTGTTTGTGGATTTAAGTCGACCTCATAACCCGATGGGTGGATATTTCATCAACTTGCAGCGTTATATTCGCGGAGTTAAATGTTCACAGGATAGTCTGTTGCCTTGTCAAATAAAACGATTTTATCGGACTTGAATTGCAGGGTGATCTTCTCTCCGGTTTGCAAAGTGGTCATGGATGGATGTTTGGTGACAAGGGATGTTTCGCCCATTTGGACATGGATGATTGTCTCACTCCCTAATGGTTCGGTTACGATGACTATCGCTTCGATGTTACCATGGTTTATCGCGATATCCTCGGGTCGAATGCCCAGACTTACCTCCAATCCATCCACAATCCGGTCTTTTGCGTTCAGATCGATATTAATTCCCGGAGCAATGAATTCACCATTTTTGATGATACCGTCAATAAAATTCATTGCCGGCGATCCGATAAAACTGCCAACAAATTTATTGGCCGGTTGTTGGTATACCTCCATGGGTGAACCAACCTGCTGTATCTCACCATCCTTTAGAATCACTATAAGATCACCCATGGTCATGGCCTCCACCTGATCATGGGTCACATAGATCATGGTTGTTTGTAATTCGCGGTGCAGCTTTTTGATTTCAGCACGCATTTGCACGCGCAGTTTAGCATCCAGATTAGACAACGGTTCATCAAATAAAAACACTTTCGGATTACGGACGATGGCTCGTCCCAAAGCCACTCGTTGGCGCTCGCCCCCTGATAATTCTTTGGGTTTTTTCTCCAAATATTGTCCTATCTTCAGAATGTTTGCAGCCCGTTTAACCCGTTCGTCGATTTCCTGTGTCGAATATTTTCGCAGTTTTAAACCAAAAGCCAGATTTTTATATATATTCATGTGCGGATAAAGGGCATAATTCTGGAAGACCATGGCAATATCACGATCTTTGGGCGGTAAATTATTGACCAGTTTGCCATCAATGAAAATTTCACCGTCCGTAAGTTCCTCCAAGCCGGCGATCATCCGTAATACGGTAGATTTGCCGCAACCGGATGGTCCCACAAGCACGATAAAGTCGCCGTCATTGATATCCAGATCAAAATTCTTAACAACCAGTTGATCTTTTATATAAGCTTTTTTTACTGCTTGTAATCGAACTGTTGCCATAATTATTTTCTTTTAGTTTGCAAATTTTAATTGAGTGGCCAGCACTCGCCTCATAATAAAAGGTAAACGTAATTAGTTAAAAGTCGTTGATTTAGTTTCCTCAAAAATGCTTGTAGTCTTGTTAATAAATTGTTTGATTTTAGTTACCATACTGCTTCGCAATTTAAATGGATTCAGTTTAGCAAATTGAGATTTTAGTTTTTCTTTTTCAGTGTCAGATATTTTGTCGGATTCTAACAATCTTTGATAAGGCGTTTTAGGATTATCATACACTTTTTTCACTTTTCCATTGATTCTGACTTTTTTCTGTAATTTTGAAGAAGGTCTGAAAAAGTTCATAAATAACCGCCATTCTGAAGTGTAGATTTGATTTAATTCTTCCACTAATTCCACCTGTTCAAAACGGTTATATCCGAGATACTGTCGAATGATACTCCAGTTTTTCTCTTCAATATGTGCGTTGTCATTTTTCTTATACGTTCTTGATTGTGTGAATTGTACTGGTGCTTTTCGGTTTGTAAAATGTCTGTAAAGATGCCAGTTTAAAAACTCAGTTCCGTTATCACTATCAAAGCCTAAAATGGGAAACGGTAAATCATTTTCTATGCTGACTAACGCCTTGTGCATCCCTTGGTATCCTTTACCTCATAATGCTCTTTGTTCTGTCCGATTCTGTAGCAATATCGACGGTATTTACCGTATAAACAAATGAACCTGCTACAGAAGTACCGCAGTGTACAACTGTGTCTGATTCTAAATAGCCGGGACGCTTATCATCACACTGATTTGTTTTAACTAATGATGTGAGATTTTAATATTGTACCAGGTTTAGCGGTTGCCAGTCCAAGTTTACCGATCTACTTTCTNATCTTAATCATTAGACGGTCTATCGTTGCAGGTGACACGGCTAACAATTGATTTTCCATATCATCAGAAAGAGGTTGCCCTTCATAGAATGGTAACCATAACGGCATAGCTGCTTTTAATCGCCTTGAGCATGGCAGGTTTTGTTTTCCCCACAAGTCAAACAATACAGACAAGAGTATTGGATCTTTATAATGTTTTGGCCGGCCAAGTCGCTTTCGCTTATGGTTTCTTTTTCTTGTGTTTAATTTACGAATCGCATATTTGCGATTATATCCACAGACTTCACAAAACTCATCTAATACTTGAGATTTTGTCTTTTTATCAGAATTTCTATACCGCCTTACAACGGTTTTATAGTAATCCTTTATCGATTGTTTGCTCATATTCATGTACTCTTTCTACGGTTACATTATTTATGAGGCAATGCGAAGGTTTCTATTTCAACATGATCATCTTAGTAACGTGAAATTTCATTCCCATATTGGCGACACCGTTTAAGGACGACCAATATGCCTGAACAAATTTCAAAAGAATTTGATTATTATACTTTGCAAAATCAAAGTGCTTGGTATTTTAATCCCTATGAATATAAATTTTACGCAATCGATGGCGGAACTTAAACAAATGATTGTAATAAATTGCAAAGCTTGAACCGTAACTAGCTGAATCTTTAGAGCAATTCTAAATACAAACCCCCACCAAGTTCCTTTGTGTGTGGGGTTGAGTTTAGTGGATTGTTGAAAGAAATAAAGATGTTCATTAAAGATATGTATTCTTCTTCTTCTCATTTCCGGCTAATAAAGGTATTTCATAAACAAAATTATCCTTCCGTTCTAATTTACACTTTGCTAATATGGTTTTGTATTTCCGGATCTTCTCTTCTAGCTGGAACTACCGGGAAAATCACGGGCATAGTTCGGGATGCCTCTACAGAAGAACCTTTGATCGGGGCAAATATAATTATTGAAGGAACCTCCATTGGAGCTGCAACCGATATCGAAGGACGATATATTATTCTAAACATTCCACCTGGTGTTTATGAGGTAAAGTCTATGATGATCGGATACACTTCCGCCCGAACGGTAGGTATTAAAATATCAATCGACGTTACCACCACTCTTCATTTTCAGTTACAGCCTTCTGTATTGGATTTTGAGGAGGTAACAATTACCGCAGAACGAAAAATTATTCGAAAAGATCTTACATCCACACTTTCCATTGTAGGCAGTGATGAAATAGCAGAAATGCCCGTTGAGGAGTTTGAGGATATTTTGGCGCTTCAGGCTGGAGTTATTGTTGGCAGTGGAGGTGAGATTCATATCCGGGGGGGGCGATCCAGTGAAATCTCTTATTTGGTTGATGGCATTTCGGTAACAGATCCTTTTTCCGGCGAGCTTGCCATTGAAATTGAAAATAATTCCATTCAGGAGCTGCAAGTGATTAGCGGAACATTCAATGCAGAGTATGGTCAGGCAATGTCCGGAATTATTGATATCGTAACCAAGGAAGGGGGTGATAGACTACGGGGGAATATCTCTTTTTATTCCGGGGACTATCTTAGCCGCAATAATAATTTATTTATGAATATTGATAATGTAAATAATGTATCAAATGTACAAATAAGTATGGATGGCCCAGTCCCGTTGTTTGGTAATAAACTATCATTTTTTCTTACAGGGAGGTATTATAATACCCAGGGTTGGCTTTATGGGAAAAGAAGATTTATACCTGCCGACTCCTCCAATTTTGCGAATTGGAATGTGAAAAAAGATGATGTGGGTGCAGACGCCATCGCAAATACTGGAGATGCCGGTGAGGGTGATGGCAGTGCGACTCCCGGAGAACCGAATGTCTATGTGGAAGAGTCTGGTGATGGCGCCTTTGTTTCCATGAATCCACTTGTTAAAATTAGCGCTGAAGGGAAACTGACTTACCGGCTCTCCCCGACCATTAAAGTTTCTTACGGTTTATTCTGGAATAAGATTAATTTTCGCGAATATTCCCATTCATTCAAGTTAAACCCGGATGGAGATTATCAACAGTTCAAAAATGGATATGCCCAGTCGTTGATTTGGAATCACACTTTGAGTTCCAAGTCCTTTTATACTCTTAAGCTTTCCGATACATTTTTTGATTATAAAAGGTATGTATATCAGGATCCTCTCGATTCTCGATATGTTGACCCGAAACGTTTAAATGACGCTTCGCAAAAAGCATTTAAGACAGGTGGGACAGAAATGTGGCAGTATTATCGGAATACTCGTTCATTTGGAGGAAAGGCGGATTTAACCAGTCAAATTAATAATTCACATCAAGTAAAAATCGGGTTGGCGTTCAGGCAGCATAATTTGTATTTCCACGAATTCGAGATAATTCCTAATAGAAATGATGGAGGAATCGTTATTAAACCTTTTGAACCTATTCCTGCCGGTTCTGCATCCATTGCAAATAATCGTTACCGTCACTATCCAATTGAAGCAGCGGCATATCTTCAAGATAAAATGGAATTTGAAGAAATGATTGTCAATATTGGCCTGCGATATGATTATTTTAACGCAAATGCGAAAGTTCCTATTGATCTTCGAGATGCCGACAATGCAAAATATTTTATGGTACTTTCACCCCAAGATGGAAGTATCAGGATTTGGAGGGAACATGAATATGGAATAGAAATGGGTGAAATTCTCGACACTGTTAATGTCCGGGGAAACAAATGGGAAAATAATTATCGAAATGCAAAACCTGTACATAACTTGAGTCCACGGATTGGAATGTCTTATCCCATTTCAGATCGGGGCGCTATCCATTTTTCTTATGGCCATTTTTCCCAAATACCCACCTTTGAGCAGTTATATGACAATTCGGAATTTGAGGTTTGGCCTGGCTTATCTTCCACGATGGGCAATGCGGAACTGAAACCACAACGTACGGTTATTTATGAAATTGGTTTACAACAACAACTTTCGAAAAATATTGGCATTGATATAACCGGTTTTTACAAAGACACCAGACATCTTTTAGGTATGGAAATCATTAATACTTACACTCAGGATATATATGCCCGTTATATTAATCGTGATTATGGAAATGTAAAGGGTATCACCTTAGCTCTTGAGAAAAGAAGGTCAAATTCTATTTATGCTTCCGTTGATTATACGTATCAAGTCGCTGAGGGTAATGCCTCTGATCCAAAGCAAGTCTTTAAAGATGCTAAGAGTAATAAAGAGAGTGAGATTCAAATCGTCCCCTTGGACTGGGATCAGACGCATACTCTCAATTTTAATATAACTATGAGTCAAGCAGGGAATTGGGGTTTGAGTCTTATTGGAAGGCTGGGAAGCGGGCTTCCATATACACCTAAAATTGAAAATGTAGGAGCAACCTTTGAAAATAGTGAAAGAAAACCACCCCAGTATTCATTCGATATGAAAGCACAAAAGGAGTATATAATTATGGGCGCAGTGTACTCTGTCTATGTGAAAGCATATAATATTTTCGATCGGAAAAATGAAAAGATTGTTTATTCTGACACCGGAAGAGCTGGTTATAATATTGATCCTCCGGTCGGTGTGAGAGGCGTGAATACTTTAGATGAGTTTCTGACCAGACCTGATTACTATTCTGAACCAAGGAGAGTAATAATTGGGGTCTCGGCTGGATTTTGAATTTCCCCGTCTGATAGGATAAAAAATGAAGGTGGTTAATAAAACAATAAAGATATATTCAACACCAAGGTGTTGTGGTGGTTTTTTATCGGATGTGTTATAAATATTGGACTCCTAAAGGAGTCCGCAAAATATCGGGTTGGAACAATAGATGC
>JGI26061J44794_1000543_pt1 | contig 16661 bp, 17 predicted proteins | sample MarorgKNORR_S2LV_5_FD_44794 | JGI IMG/M metagenome (IMG submission 44794) | reverse complement strand
ATGCAGGGTTTATCGTCTATTAAAGTGCGGAGAGGGAGAGATTCGAACTCTCGATACGGCTCTAAACCGCATACCCACTTAGCAGGCGGGCGCCTTCAGCCACTCGGCCACCTCTCCATTAATGTATAAAAACTTTTCTTGGAGTTCACCTTCAGTCCCGATTCATCGGGACCACCTCTCCGTTAAAACTAAATTATTGTGTAGGAAATTTACCTATTAATTTTTCTGTGCCAAATGATTATGCACGAACAAACTGCTTTCCGCCAATTTGTTGTATTGCATTCTTCATTTCTAACTTTAACAAGATTTGAAGGACTGATGTAATGTTCATATCAACCGACTTGGCCAATTCATCGATATGGACAGGATCATGTCCTAAGTGTTCTAAAATAATCCTTTCCGAATCTGTCAAATCTATTTTAATGGCACTTTGCACACTCTTCACAGGATTAAATAAACGTGGATTTAATTCACGAATTATTTCTTCTCCACTGGCTACAGGAATTGCACCATTTCGAATTAAACGGTTAGAACCGATACTCTGCTTATCAGTAATCCTGCCTGGAATAGCAAAAATATCACGATTCTGATCTACGGCGTTTAATGCAGTTAAAATGGCACCACTTCTATCACCCGCTTCAACAACAACTGTTGCATGGCACAAGCCAGAAATAATTCGATTTCGCATGGGGAAATTTCCGCGGTTTGGTTTAGTCCCCAATGGAAACTCACTGATGATTGTTCCCTTTTCACAAATTTCTTCCACTAGTTTTCTATTTTCATTGGGATAAATAACATCAAGTCCCGATCCGAGTACAGCAATGGTTCTGCCTCCAAATTTCAGCGTTTCCCGATGAGCAATTGTATCAATGCCTCGGGCGAGCCCGCTCACAATAGTAATAGTTGATTCATTTAATTCTTTGGTCAATTTTTGGGTGACATATTTGCCATACGATGTAAAGCGACGTGTGCCAACTATTGCAACAGAATCTTCCCGATATTGTAGTGATTGCCCTTTACAATATAAGACGACTGGTGGATTATAAATCTTTTTCAACAACATGGGGTAATTCTCATCCCAAAATGATATGATATTAATATCTTTTTCCACTGCCGCATCAACTTCCGAATTACCATATTCGAAATTTGAGTAACTTTTAATCTCGGTGGCAGATCGTTTGTCTATTCCTTTGACTTCACATAATTTTTGAATAGATAAATCAAATGGATTTACTTTTGCCCCCAATTGAGAGATAAGAAGGCGAATACGTTGTTGCCCTATCTTTGGTACATTCAATAAATTGATTAGATTAATTAAATTCATTCGTTAAATCATTTTGACAAGTGTAGCAATTAGTCTATTTAGCCCTTCTCCTGATATAGAAGATATAACAAGAATTTCTTGTTCAAATTTTCCCCATTCCTCCGATAATTCACTTTCAAGATCAGCTTTAGTTCTACAAATTAATTTTGGTTTTACATCTAGATCCGCATTGAATTGCAATATTTCATTTTCAAGCGTTTTGAATGTTTGATAAGGAGTTTCATCTGTACAATCAATTAAGTAAAGGAGTACTTTATTTCTTTCAATATGCTTCAAAAATTGATGACCCAGTCCTTTACCTTTACTTGCACCTTCTATTAAACCGGGAATGTCCGCCATAACAAATGAATTATAATCCCCATATTTAACAATGCCTAAATTAGGATTAAGAGTTGTAAACGGATAGTCAGCTACTTTTGGTCTTGCAGAAGAAATCCGAGATAATAAAGTAGATTTTCCTGCATTGGGTAAGCCGACCAAACCCACGTCAGCTAAAACTTTTAATTCAATAATAAAATGGCCAGTTTCACCGGGTAACCCAGATTGAGCTATTCTAGGGGCTTGGTTGGTGGATGTTTTAAAACGAATATTCCCTTTTCCACCCATACCTCCTTTACGCATAATAATTGTTTCTCCGTTTTCAATTAAATCTGCTATAAAAGTATTCTCTTTTTTATTTCTTACCACTGTACCAACTGGGACCAAAACAATAATATCCTTTCCATTTTTCCCAGTTTTTCTACTACCACCTCCGTCGTTACCGTCATCAGCTTTATACTTCCTTCGATATCGCACATCTTGAAGTGTATGTAAATTGGCATCTGCTTTAAAAATGATATGGCCACCCCGACCACCATCTCCACCATCAGGGCCGCCTTTAGGTATATATTTTTCCCGCCTAAAATGAACGGATCCTTTCCCACCACGCCCTGCCATGAGTTCAATTTCTGTATAATCGATAAACATAATTCTTTTGGCGTAATCTAAACGCCATGAAGTTAAAGCTGAATTTATATCTTAAACACTAATCAGGGCATATTGGCGATGATTTCATCACCAAATTCAGAACATTTTAATTTGGTTGCCCCTTCCATAAGCCTATGGAAATCATAGGTGACACGTTTTTGTTTTATGGCACCTTCGATTCCTTTCACAATTAAATCTGCTGCATCTTGCCAGCCCATATATTCTAGCATCATGACCCCAGATAAAATGACCGAACTCGGGTTCACTTGGTCTTTTCCTGCATACTTAGGAGCCGTACCATGGGTTGCTTCAAAAATTGCATGGCCAGTTACATAATTAATATTAGCTCCGGGAGCTATACCAATACCTCCAACGATTGCAGCAAGAGCATCAGAAATGTAATCACCATTTAAATTAAGAGTCGCAATGACATCATATTCGGCAGGTCTTAATAATATTTGCTGTAAAAAGGCATCGGCGATCACATCCTTCACAATGAGTTCTTTCCCATTCTTTTTTATAATTTGCCAAGGACCTCCGTCCAAATCTTGTGCACCGTATTCTCTTTTAGCAACATCATAGCCCCAATCTCTAAATGCACCTTCCGTAAATTTCATGATATTACCCTTATGAACAAGAGTTAATGATTCACGATCATGGCTTAATGCATACTCAATTGCTGCGCGAACTAATCTTTCGGTTCCTTCTCTTGAAACAGGTTTAACACCCAAGCTACATGTATCGGGAAAGCGAATGTTAGTTACACCCATTTCATTCATTAAAAATGATTTTACTTTTTCTAGTTCATCAGTCCCATGCATCCATTCAATACCTGCATAAATATCTTCTGTATTCTCACGGAATATAACCATATCAACTAAGCCAGGTTCTTTCACTGGAGATGGCACCCCTTCAAACCAGTGGACAGGACGTACACAAGAATAAAGGTCTAACTTTTGGCGCAATGCAACGTTTAAAGATCTAAATCCACCACCAATTGGAGTTGTTAAAGGTCCCTTAATAGCAACCAAATGACTTTTTATAGTGTCTAATGTTTTTTGTGGAAGCCATTCCCCTGTAGCTTCAAAGGATTTTTCTCCTGCTAATACTTCAATCCAGCCAATTTTTCTTGTACCATCATAAGTTTTAGAAACGGCGCTATCAAAGACTTGAACAGATGCTTTCCATATATCAGGACCTATACCATCCCCTTCAATAAACGGGATAATTGGATTATTGGGGACAATCAGTTCTCCGCCTTCCATCCGCATCTTTTGTGCATCACTCATGTTTTAGTTTCTCCCGTCTTCTTTTTTGTTGTAGTCTTTGGTTTACTCTTTGTTTCCGTTTTAGATTTTTCAACTTTATCTTTCTTTTTGTAATCAGTTTGGTAAAAACCAGATCCTTTAAAAATTAGACCCGTACCTCCACTAATAATACGTGTTACAACACAATTTTGCTCTTTACAGTCGGGTTTTTGCGTTAATGTGATTGATGTCATAGATTGAAAATGTTCAAACGTCTCTCCACACTCTGTGCAATGGTAATCGTAGGTTGGCATTAAAAGTAAATAAAATTAGAAAATATAATGACCAAATTTAAAAATATTCAGCTAGAGTACTTAGACAATAATGCCTCATTAACTACGGATGGAACAAATGCTGAAATATTTCCACCATTTTTTATAACATCTTTGACAACCGTTGAATTTAAATGAATGTATTTTTCATCTGGCATCATAAAAATTGATGCAATTGCAGGATTAAGGTGGAAATTCATTATTGCCATTTGGAATTCAAACTCAAAATCGCTCACATGACGTAAACCACGGATAATTGCAATAGAATCTGATTTTTTGGCATAATCAACAACAAGTCCAGTGAATTTGCTTACGCTGATATTTTTAACATGTTTTGTAGATTCAATAATAAGTTCTAATCTTTCATCCACAGAAAATAGTGGATTTTTTTCTACATTTACAGCAACAACAAATTCGAGAGTATCGAATAACTTTGCTGCACGAGTCGCAATATCTATATGCCCATTATGTATGGGATCAAATGTACCGGGATAAATAATTTTTCTCATATTTTTGTCCAAGTCAAAATTCGTGTATCACCGTAATCTGTAACGTCTGCATCCAAAAACACTTCTTGATTAATTTCACANTCTAAAATGAATTTACCATTTTTATTCAATTTTTCAAGAATGCTTTTAGATAAGGGTTCAAGATCAAAACGACCATAAGGTGGATCTGCAAAAATAAGGTCAAAGGTTTGTGCATTTTTTAAATAACTGAAAACATCAGATTGAACAAAATTGCAATCTAATTCATAAAATATTAAAGAATTTTCTTTCATTAAATCTAAACTTTTTCCATGTTTTTCAACAAATGTTACAGATGTTGCTCCACGGCTAGCTGCCTCATATCCCATAATACCTGTGCCGGAAAAAAGGTCTAAAACTGTCGTATAATTAAATGGAGTTAGCTTATCAAATAAACTTTTTCGGACTCTAGATTTTGTGGGTCGATAATGCAATTTATTTGATGTTTTTATAGGAAAGCCTTTAAATCGCCCAGCCAGTATTTGCATTTAATCTTCCAGAAGTGAGACGTAGAATCCAGCCCGAGGTTTAGCGCCACCCATTTCATTCATTAACGTAAATTTTCTTAGCAAAATATCATCACCAACATTTGATAGAATTGCACTTGTTTCTAATATATCTGCTTTATTCCTTACCCAAATTAGTAATGGATTATAAATTTGGTTTTCTCTAAAAACTTGTTCAAAATATTTTAAAGAATAATCAACAAGAATTGTATCTAATTGAGTCATNAAATCATTTTTTGTTAGGGTACCTTCAGTAATGGCACCCTTTTCTTCCGTTAAATCAAAACTATAATACCATAAAAATACTGTNCTGTCTTCCCCAGCAGCATCTACCGAAAATGACGTTGGATTCATGGTAAGAATATTTTCAATATTGGGGTTAACACCGCTAACATATTCTAAACTAATAAACGATTTTGTAATAGTTAATGAATTGTAACGATCCAAGTCTGTCTGAGTTAAAAGGTTTAACAAAACAGATGATATCGCTTTTGATTGTTTTAAAAGAATTTTATGAGCATTGCCTTTTGTTATATCATTCGTTTTTCGAGTAATCCCAGATCGTTCAATTGAAAATTCATTATTATTCCCAAAGATTGGCTTATTTAAATCATCTTGTAATTTGATATAATTAAGACCAATAAATAAAAAAAGTATTAATAATAATGAAAGTGTTACACCAAAAGCAGATTCGGTATTCTTTTTTTTCTTGGATAGTTTCTTTTTTCGTATGATCGGTTTGATTTTTTGTTTGGATTCAGCTGGCTCTTTTTTCGGTTTATCCTTAATTACTTCTGTAAAAAAGAATTCAGTTATACCGGGTTCATTAAAAAAATTAAATGAATGATCCGTACAATTACTTTTAATGAGTTGAGTTAAAATATTGGCTTCATATTGAGGTAATCCATCAATATTTTTATTGCTGGTATCAATACCATCAAAAGGTACACTGGCATTAAAATCAGACCTATCCCACTCTCCTGTAGCTTGTCTTCCAAGTTTTTGGGGACAAAAAACCGGTATATCATCGAGATCCGATTTAATTAGTCCTAATGCGGCTAAAGTAATTTCGCCTTCAATGTCCGTGGTTGAGATGATTTTTGGGGCACCTCCAATAAACGATATCATACCCATGTCAAACCGATTATTTTGAACTTTATAAAAAGCATATCGGTTTCCAAACTTTTGGATCATTGCAGCTTCAGACATGCCTGACCCATCCAAATAAAGACTACTGGCTGGTCCCATCCATTCCGGATTCCCACCTAATTCTTGTATAGATAATTTTATAGTCCGGATCAATACCTGCGATACTGAACAAACATGAACATTTGCCTCATTTGGGAAATATATTTGGCCGAATATTGATACTTTTTGATTTTCAGGTTTATCTTTTTTTTCTTCAAGCCATAATATGANATCACGGTAATCATCTTGAGATAAATTTGGTTCGGTTTCAATTGAACTATGATTTACAAAATCGTCCGGGAGCCCAACCACAACAGCTTGTCCATCAAACGGATGAGTTTCTGTTGCTTTTCTAATTGAACCGGATATAGTTGAGTTTAATTCTACTTCATTATATAATATCTTTGTTAAAGACTGTGCAAAAGGAACTCTAACAATACTTTTTAAGCAAGGCGAACCATTTTCAGTATGCCATACTCCTGAAAGTAGAAATGAGTCTGATATGACTAAACTAACCATACAATTTCAGTTAGTTTAATCCCAGCTTTTGTTCCCGTCCTGGATGATACCGTGGCTATTCGCTTTAAATGAAAAAAGTAAATACCGTGGCTCTTTTATAGTATTTTTAATTGGACTCAATACTTTTAAGCTACTTTGTGAGGTATCGATATTCATTTCATATGGGATTCCAGTTAACGGACAATAATAAGTCGAAGAATCAGGAAGATAAGTTTTATAATATTCAATAGCTTCTACCCGCTTCATTGGCTCTTTTTTAATTACAGAAACAAAATTTTGATCTTGAAGATACCCATCAAGGTCTTTTATTCGAATGAAAGATGTATCGTTCCTCCCTAAATCTTCAGAATAAATTGCTATTTGAACGGTTGTATCTAATACTGTATCACGTCGAAAACTTTTAAATCCAAATGTTGTATCAAATTCAAACCCAAAAGCCGTACCAACATCCACGTTAAATTCTTTACCAAATAAGTATACGGATTGCTCGCCAATAAATAACGAATCAGCTACTGCTGAGTCCCGGGTAGCATTAACTACGCCCATTGCTTCAAGAAAATCAGGATTATATTCTCCCGTTAACCGAGAATAGAAAACCTCAATGTCATAAAGATTTTGCATCCTATATCGACTCTCTTTTTTGAACTGGGCCTCTTCTTCCCAAATCGCAACGGGTACATATATAACAATAATTAAAAATAGCACTGCAAGGATGATACCTACTTCCAGCAAATCTTTTATTTTTTGTTCTGATAAGTTCATAGTTTTAGTACTAAAATATTATATTTGGTAAAATCTTTTCTAATGTTTTCTTTCCAATACCCTTTATTTTTAAAAGGTCAGTCCCCGTTTTAAATGGTCCAAAATCATCACGATACTTGATGATTCGTTCTGCGGTTACCTTGCCAACATTAGGAAGTTTAATTAAAACCTTCTTTTGTGCTGTGTTGATATTAATGATTTCTTCAGTTGGTTTATAATCCTTTTCTGAGGTTGATTTATTCACTGATGATTTAGAGTTTTGACTTTGTTTAGATGGATCTATGAAAGCATTTTCAGCAATTTGTTTAAATTTTTCTTTTTCCTTTTGTGAAATGGAGTTAAAACCTTCATATATATTTGATTGATTATATAATTTTATCCCATAGCCTCCTATTAATACACCAATCAAAATGATAATAACCTGTTTTTCTTTTTTAGTAAATAAGGTCATTATAGCTCAAGTTTTGAAAATGGTTTTTTAATGGGATCAAGACTATTGTTTAGCTCTTCTATTATTTTTTTTGTTTTTCGAGAATATTTCCCCGGGGTTTGTACTTGAATTTTGACAAGTTGATCACCATTTGATTTACTTCTAAGCCTTGGAAAACCCTTTCCTTTCATCCTCAGCACTTGGCCAGATTGAATTCCGGCTGGAATTTTTAACTCAGCCTTACCATCAACAGTTGGAATTTCAATTTTTCCTCCCAATACGGCAGTTGGATAGGAAATATGTACCTCGAGCAATACATTTTCGCTGTCTCGAATAAAATATTCATGAATTTCCTCATTAAACATGACGATTAAATCACCTGGGTTTCCTATTATATCTTCATTCCCTTGACCATTTACTGTCATATAGTTACCTTCTTCAACTCCAGGAGGTACTTTAATCTTTATTGTTTCCTCTTTTCTTATCATTCCATCAGGCCCTGCTCCGGCAGGTCGATTACCAATCCTTTTTCCAACTCCTTCACAATGAGGGCAAACTGAAGTAGATCGCATATGCCCAAGAATTGTATTCTGTACTGTTGATACTTGGCCTTGCCCTTGACAAGTTGGACATGTCATAAATTCTGCACCCGGTGCAACTACAGACCGTCGGATTTTAATTTTTTTCTCAATACCATGGGCAATTTCTTCAAAAGACAATCTTAATTTAATCCGGATATCGCTTCCACGTGATCGAGATTGACGTCGGCCTGAACTTCCAAAAAAACTTTCAAATGGACTCCCACCAAAAATATCACCAAATTGAGAGAAAATATCGTCCATGCTCATATGAACACCGCCACCGCTAAACCCACCTGGTCCACCAGCATCACCCATGCCTACACCAGCATGGCCAAATTGATCATAACGAGAACGTTTTTGACCATCACTTAAAACAGCATATGCTTCTGCTGCTTCTTTAAAATTCCTTTCTGCATCAGAATTATCAGGATTTCGGTCAGGATGATATTTCAGGGCAAGTTTCCTATAAGCTTTTTTAATTTCACCTTCAGATGCATCTTTAGAAACACCTATTATATCGTAAAGGTCTTTCATTTTTTATTCACTATTACTTTAGCATGTCGAATTACTTTTTCTCGATATGTATACCCATTTTCAAAAACACTTATAATGGAATTATCATCCAGTTTATCGTCAGTTTGTGTTATCATAGCATCATGCAACTCAGCATTCATTGTATCCCCTCTTTCTCCGAAAGGCTTAACATCCAGAGAATCCAGAAAATTTTCGATTTTAGATTCAACCATTTTAATACCATCAAGGAGCGATTTTTCAGATGCATTGGAAGATTCTATCATTCGATGAAGATCATCAAGTATTGGGAGAAATCCTTTAATAACATTTTCGCCATCATATTTGAGAAGAGAGGACAATTCATTTATTTTCCTTCGTCGAAAATTATCAAATTCGGCTTTTAGCCTGAGATGTTTATCATTTATTTCACTCACTTGATTTTCTAAAGAAAGGATAACTTCATTTTCCTTTACACTCGGTTTGGAAGTGGTGCTTTTCTCTGATTTTAGTTTTCTTTTCTTTTTTGTTTCTTTTTTGAATTTTTCAGGCATTCTCTGCTAACAATAATTTAATTTATTTAAAAAATACAGTGTGAAATTTAAGAGTATATATTAGGGCGGTACAACGACAGAAAATTTGGCTTATTTCAAGAAATTTGAAACTGCACGGTAACTTCCAACAAATGTGATACTAATTACTAATACAAATAGCCAAATCAATACTGTAGGATCAAAAATGAGTTTTATACCCCAAGATGTGAAATTCATCAATAAATAATTTATACCATTAATACTTCCAATTAACGCGGGAAATACTAATGAGACGGACAATATGCCAATAAAAATTCCTTCAAAAATAAAAGGCATTTTTACAAAGGTTCGAGTCGCACCAATCAATTGAAGAGATGTGATCAATTCTCTCCTACCATATACAGATAATTTCATAGTATTATAAATTACAAGAACTGTAAAGAAAATAATAATTCCAGCCAAAAAAGGGAACTGATCTATTATTCGGGTGTAGGTACGTTCAATTTTATTAATCAAACTTCCTTGATATCGCACTTCATCTACTTGGTTAATTGCCTTGATTTCATTGATGATAGGCTCGACACTTAAACGATCCCTACTTGTCCGATTTATATTAACGACTGCACTAACTGGCAACGGATTATAGCCAAGAATATCTATTATATTTTCTCCAAATTGATCCTTAAATATTCGGATTGCATCTTCCTTCTCAATTATTGTTGCTGTTCGAACGCCTTTTATTTGTTTGATACGGTAGATATAACCAATCGCCTCATCATTTGAAACATCCTGCTTAAAAAACACTTCAATTTTATATTTAGTACGAAGGTATTGGAGAATTTTATGAGTGTTGGTACCAGCTGTTGCTAATAACCCCACAAAAAATAAAGCCAAAAAAAGAGTGAATACGGCCGTAAATGTTGTCAATTTATGGCGCCATAAATTTTTCATGCCATCTGTCAAAAGATAGAAAAATTTATCCATTAATTTCCTCGTAAAATTCCTTCTTTTAGTTCAAGGATTGGATGCCCCCGACCTTTAATTAAATTATAATTATGCGACGCCATTAAAACTGTAGTACCCGTTTCGTGAATTGTCTCTAATAGTCTTACAAGTTCAAAAGATGCTACAGGATCTAAATTTCCGGTAGGTTCATCAGCCAACAAAAGATCTGGTTCCTTAATAATGGCTCTAGCGAGACAAGCTCTTTGTTGTTCACCTCCAGATAATTCATGAGGGAAATGCTTATCCTTTCCATCAAGCCCAACAAGTTCTAGGGCTTCTTCCACTCTTTCTGGAATCTCATTAACAGGAAAGCCTAATACATGCAACGGTAAAGCAGTGTTTTCGAATAAATTCCTATCTTTTAATAATTTATAATCTTGAAAAACCATTCCAATCGATTGTCTGGCTTTTGGAATTTTTCTATTAGACATTTTTTCTGAAGAATATTCATTTACAATTACAGATCCAGTTTGTGGGATTATATCAAAATAAACCAATCTCATCAACGTAGTTTTACCCGAACCTGTTGGCCCAATTAAAAAAGTAAACTCACCATCGTCAATTTTAAAACATAGATTATTGACACCATTTCCTTTCTGGTGTTCATAGGATACATTTTGAAATTCGATCATAATAAATTCATCAATAATTTAGGATAGAAAAATATGGAAAATTCTGTTGTTTTTGGTGCTTATTCTTCTATAAAACTTAAGAATTAGATTAATAGATTGAACCATTGTATTTTCATCAATCTATGGAACGAAATTTCGTAGTTTCAGCGTCAATTTTAGTCTTCAAAGGGGACAGTAAATATTGTGACAATTCTTTTAGATTGTATTTTAGTTGTAATATCAATTATTATTTTATGGAAGGGCGCCGATTGGCTTGTTGATTCTGCAGCTGAAATTGCACATTCACTAAAAGTTTCAGATCTAATTATTGGATTAACAGTTGTGGCTTTTGGTACTTCCGCCCCAGAATTTGCAGTTACTATTAGTGCGGCAATTTCCCAACAAACAGAAATATCAATTGGGAATGTAATAGGTTCCAATATATTCAATCTAGGTTTTATTTTAGGTGGAACCGCTATTATCCGTCCGATAATTACATCACCTAAACTATTTTATCGAGACGGAATGATTCTGATAATGACAACCATATTAATATTCTTATTATTTTTTGGTATTGATGGTTGGACCCCAGATGATAGTTTTACTAAGCTTGAAGGGCTAACCCTTTTTATTCTTCTATTCGGGTATATTACTTTTTTATTTATTAAAAAAGATCCGCCTGAAGAAGTACACCCTCATACTGCCAATTTGAAATCATATGCTTATTTCTTTGTGGGGTTATTCATGATTGTTTATGGGGGCCATCTTATGGTTGTCCATGCATCAAACGTTGCTCGATTTATGGGTGTTTCAGATTGGGTTATAGCTGTGACAATAGTTGCTGCAGGAACATCAGCTCCCGAATTTGCTACATCAATATCCGCAGCATTAAAAGGTAGACACGGTATTGCTATTGGAAATTTAATAGGAAGTGACTTATTTAATTTGTTAGGTGTACTAGGATTAGCAGGAATGATAAATCCTACCATGATTCATCAAGATATATATTTAAGTGTTTTTAATCTAGTTCTTATGGTAGGTGTTGTGCTCATTATGATACGTACCAAATGGCGCATTTCCAGAATGGAAGGCGTTATCCTTGTACTCATTAATCTATTCAGATGGTATTTTGACTTCGCAGCTTAGGACTTTATAGAGTATAGGTTGTTTTTTTCGATATATTCCCATACAGGTAAGGTTACCATGTAACGAATCGTTTTATTCTCTACCCAACGATGGCGAATATTTGAAGATGATATTTCAAACCTAGGAATATTCGCAAATTGAATTTTTTGTAATATCCACGATGGAATATCACTGGGTCGAAAACCAGGTCTTATAGCAACAATAACTTGACATTCATTTAATATCCCTTTAGGATCTTTCCAATTTTGAAACTCAAGAAGACTGTCACTGCCCATTAAATAAAATAATTCCTGACTCTTAAGTCTCATTTCTTCTTTTATAAATTTTACAGTATCAATTGTATAAGAAACACCTTTGCGCTTTAATTCCACATCTGAGATTTCAAAATTAGGATTACCTTCTACAGCCAACTCTAACATTTTCAATCTTTCATCTACAGGAGTAATATCATCTTTATGGGGTGGTTGATAGGCAGGGATGAAAAGTACTTTATCAAAATTTTCAGCTTCGCATACAGTCTGGGCAACTAATAAATGACCAATATGGGGTGGATCGAATGTACCACCAAACAAACAAGTTCTCATTATTTTCTCTGAGATACCATTTTTTCAATTTTAAGAATAGTTTCCATCGCATCATCGTATAAATTATTGGCTTTCAAATCAGTTTCAAATGAATTGATAGATTTATAAGCTTCGTCAATTTCTTTATTATATGCAAATGCTTCTACCACACCAGCTTTAGCCTCGTAAACAATTGGAGTATCATAATAGAGGTCTATCACTTTATTAAAGGTCATTCTAGCAGAATAGTACTCTTCCATCTTCATGTAAAGAATCCCTGTTTCATATAATTTAAGACCCATTTTATCTCGAAGTGATTCTATTGAAAAAAGAACTTCATCAAAATATTCAGAATCAGGATAATCATCTAAAAATTCCTGATATCGCTCTAATGCTTTTTCTGTGTATTCTTGATCATGAAAATATTTAGGGGATTCAATCTTATAAGATTCACAAATTTTAAATCTTGCATCTTCTACATATGGACTAAATCCCATTCTTCGAGTTAATTTTTCATATTCCACAATAGCTGACATATACTCTTCATTTCGATAATATGCTTCGCCAATATAATATTGTGCATCATCGCCTAAGTCTGAGCCAGAACCACGAATGAGAACTTGTGTAAAGTCACTTTGTGCTTGTAAATATTTTTCTTCTTCCAAATTGTCTAATCCATTTTTAAATATTTCCTGAATAGACGATTCCTGTAAAGTTTTGGATCCGGCACATCCAGTAAGAATTAAACTCATAAATAAAACTGATAAAAATAATAATTTCATAATTTTAGCTAAAAATTTATTGTTAATGATAAGCCACCAATCCCGCCGGGGTTTATCGGATTATAGATCAAACTAAGATCTGTTTCAATTGCTTCAACATTATTGTTTTCCCGTGCAACTTTTTGACTCGTCCAGACTGCTTCTAACCCACTGATCACATGATTAAATAGTAATGTAGTTAAACTATATTTTGCGAGAGTTAACATTTTATTTGAAAGTTCTCTTTGGTCTAAATAATCTTCTTTGATCGGTGTTTTAATTACAATCTCTATACTATCTCCCACATCTTTTTCTTCCCAATACCAATCAGTTCGCGCATCAGTCCATCCGCCAAGAAATTGATCATACTTTCCAATATTTTCATAAAAATGCCGATCTTTCACGATTAATATATTTCCACTATCCAACCATTCTGGATGAGTTTCTAAGCTATCGGAAGATGGATATTGACCGAACTCATCTGCTAAGTCTCCAGTTAAGTATAAAGTTAAATGGTGTGTGCCGATTAAACTCCTTAAAGCANAAAAGTTCGTCCATATTTTTGAATCATAAGATTGTGAAGTTGGATTAAATCTATTGTANACCCAATCNGCTAAAGCCCAATTTTTNTCTGCGTATGCTTTATAATCATTTCTGTATTGACTTGCCTGATTATCAAAATGAAAATATGCGGCGATACTTCCAATTTCCACACTTAAAAATGATGCCGTTCGCAACCAGGGTGATNTATTGTAAAATTGCCCTGCTCCTGGAAGAATTAAGGACATCAATAAAGGTTTCCCCGGATAATATATGGACTCAACCGAGTCTTCAACTATCGCAGAAGTTGTATCTTGGGCAATTAATGGATTTATCCCTAATATTATTAGATTAAAAGTCAAAAAGAACTTTGACATAAGTTCGTCCCTCATTTCCGTATTTTATTATTTGCTCATTAATCACACGATTAAACGTGTCCAGCGGTTGATGATATTCTATCTCAATTGCGGTGGGGAAGTTATAAAAGGAAAACCCATTCATCCGCCATTGAATTCCAATTGATTTTTTTAATAAATATGTATCTGTCCATGCATCTCCTATTTGGAAAACAGCACCTAATGTACTATTTTGCCAAATCATCCACTTTGCTTTGAAATGCTTTTCCATAAAAAGTGGCATTCGAAATGTTGCATCAACCATAGCGCTATTCGTGCCTTGGATAGAATAAAATGGATATCCTTTTAATCCAGGTAAACCTCCTAGATAAAAATGGAAAAATGAATCAACATTTTGGTTAGAAACCCATCCAAATTGACTCGTTATTGAAACCGTCCATCGTTTTTTCCAGGGAAGCTCATAAAAATAAGATCCACCTAACTGTACACGGCCGAGATTATTATCTTTAAACTTTTCAGTTAATGTACCGGACTCTGATAAATCGAGTCCTTCAATAAAGTCATTTTTTTCCAAATCAATTTTAGACCAAATTTTAAATCCTTTTGATGGATTAATCGTTCTATCTAATCTTCTTTTTACCATATCTAATGACCAGTCACCGCTCAATGTCCACCCACGAAAATAGTCATAGGCAGCTCCAGCTTCTAAGATACCGTGCTCACTTGTCATTACTTCTTGTTTAATAAAGGCACGATACCATTGTCTTGTTCCAGAAATTTCCAAAAGACTTCCAAATATTGGAATCTTTAACCCAGATCGGAACTGCACTAATCGGAATTTGATATTATCATCAATCTTATAAACACCTTGATAAATAGAATTATCTGTGGTGTTTCGGGTTAAATAAAAAGTCTCGAAAAATAGAGTTGGATATAATCTCTTAAAATCAAAAATGAAAAATAGATCCACATCATTATATTGGTTTAAAGAAGCGCCCCCAAACAACGATAAACGATTGATCACTTCACTGGAATAAAAATAAAATCCTGGTTTAATTGTACCATAATCAAACATCAGTTTAGGCATGATAAACATGTTGGGGAACTGATCGGAATAAGGTAACGATTCTGCTGTATTTAAATCGATCAAAGGACTGCTATATCCAGAGTTATTTTCATAATAATTAGGCGAATACCCGACCAATGATTCTTCAATATACTGAAGGCTATCCAAGAGTGAAATAGTATACTGGCCATCCTTATATAAAGAAAATAGGACTCGTCCATCATTGCCAATATCCGGCATAAACGCACCCCCAGATAAATTTGTTACATAGCCTGAAGTTGTATCCACAGGATTAATCATGTAGAGGTTATAGATTCCACTTTTATCCTGAGAAAATAATTGAATACCCTTTTGAGATTCTGACATATTTCTTTCATCAAATAGATGGTTTTCAAATTCATAAGCTATTGTTTTTGATGAAAGATTTAATTGTCCGATATTTCTATAATGATGTGTTGTTATATCAAAATACAATGAATGGCTAAGTTCAGAATAGGTTAAATGGCTTAGTATTGGACGATTCTTAAAATCAGTAATTTTGGTAGAAATATTTGATTTTAAGTCAAGAAGAAATATATCTTGACCTCCATCATAGGTTGCTAAATATGCGATTGAACTATCCGCTTGTAAGAAAACAGGATTAAATGCACGTGCATCAACGGTTAATCTATCTTCTTGTTCAGTCTCCAGATCATATGAGTAAATATCATAATATTTTGATCCCACTTTATTTGGGAATTTAGGTTTTTTACTATAATAAATGATCTCACCATTAAAATGCCAAGTAGGTGCCGAATGGACACCACTCATAAGCTTTTTATCATCGTCTTTCTCAATATCATAAAAAAAGAGATCCGTTTGACTAAAATAATCATTTTCTTTATTTGAGAGATAAGCAAACCCATTTTTAACCGGATGCCACTTGGGATAAATATTGGTTGTCCCATCGATTTGAATCTGGTTCCCTTCAACCGGATTAATCTCTATGGGTGAAACCAACATTTTATATTGAGTTTCTAATGATGATTTAAAATTATTGTATAGTTCGGTACCTGTTATTCCAATCGCATTTTCTATTGCTTTGTTAATTGAAAATTGCGTCAAAGAAGAAAGTTCTACCATTATCTTCTTTAAAGATTCAGGGCCATACTCATTCGCTATATATGTGGATAAGGCAAATCCAGCATT
>JGI26061J44794_1000526_pt1 | contig 16981 bp, 15 predicted proteins | sample MarorgKNORR_S2LV_5_FD_44794 | JGI IMG/M metagenome (IMG submission 44794) | reverse complement strand
TATCCAGTATTAGATTTCCGTTGTCGGTAGTGAAGCCTTCTCTTAAAATTGGTGAGCCACCAATCGTTTTAACAATTTGACGTTTAACGTAGCTAGTAGACATCGGTATAACTTCGATTGGTAAAGGGAACGCCCCCAACACACTTACAAGTTTAGATTCATCCGCTATACAAACAAACTGGTTAGAAACTGCTGCAACGATTTTCTCACGGGTGAGGGCACCACCACCACCTTTAATCAAGTTTAAATGTTTGTCTGACTCGTCAGCACCATCAATGTAGACTGAAATCTCTTCAACATCATTCAAATCCAATACATTAATACCATGGTCTTCAAGGCGATTTGCTGTAGCAACTGAGCTTGCCACTGCACCTTTGATGCGTTCTTTAATTGTTGCCAATTCATCGATAAAAAAATTTGCTGTTGACCCTGTTCCTACGCCTATAATAGAGTTAGGAACGACATACTTGAGTGCAGCCTTTGCCACCTCAATTTTCATTTCGTCTTGGGTCATCTTTTGCTCTATTTTCTCAGTTCAAAAAGATTATACACTATGAAAAAAATAATCCTCGCTACAAGCAATCAAGGCAAAGTGAGAGAACTAATTACAATGCTAAAGGGTCACTACAATGTTGTCTCTCAAATTGATATGAAAGTAGAAGAGGTGGCAGAAACTGGTGCCAGTTTTATTGAGAATGCACTCATTAAAGCTAGAAACGCATCTGCTCAAAGCCAGCTTCCAGCGCTTGCTGATGATTCCGGACTTGTTGTTGACGCACTGAACGGTAAGCCGGGAATATATTCTGCTAGATACGCTGGTGAAAACGCGACAGACAAAGACAATATTGTTAAACTACTTTCTCGTATGGATGATCAGGATGACCGTAGAGCAAGTTTTTGGTGTGCAATGGTTTTTGTTCGTTATGCCAATGACCCTGAACCGATAATTGTTGAAAAATCTTGGGAGGGTCAAATATTGCGTGAACTTAAAGGTAAAAATGGGTTTGGCTATGACCCTATCTTTTATTTGCCTGAACTGAATTGCACTTCTGCACAACTCTCAGCAAAGGAAAAAAACCGGCGATCCCATCGTGGTCAAGCACTACAAGAAATCTTAAAGCACCTTTTATCTTTCGAATAGTTTGTTAGCATTACCACCAATTTCCCTATATATCCACTACCCTTGGTGTGTCAAGAAGTGCCCCTATTGTGACTTTAATTCACATGAGGGTGACCCACAAGCTGATTATATTGCTGCATTAATTAGAGACTTGGATTGTGATCTAAAATATCTTCAAAACCGACAGATACATTCGATATTTATCGGTGGCGGTACTCCAAGTTTAATGAGTGTCAATGATGCAAAAGAATTATTCAAAGGCTTAAGACAGAAACTATCAATACCTAAAAATATTGAAATCACTCTTGAAGCAAATCCCGGTACATTTGATGCCAATAAGTTCGCCCAGTTTAGAGAGGTTGGTATCAATCGTTTGTCGATTGGTGTGCAGTCTTTTAATAATAAAAACTTAAAATTTTTGGGTAGGATACATAGTAGTGAGGAAGCAATCCAAGCTATTAGGGAAGCTCAAAAAGTTGGCTTTGATAACATCAATATAGATCTCATGTATGGCTTAAAGGATCAAACCACTGAGCTCTGTATGGAAGACTTGAGTTGCGCTATTGCACTTCAACCAAGCCATATTTCCTTCTATCAGCTTACACTTGAAGCAAACACTTTGTTTGCAAAATATCCCCCTAAACTACCTGCAGAAGACAACATCTGGGAGATGGGGGAAAAAGGCGCAGCGCTGTTACAGAATAGTGGTTTTGAGCAATACGAAATATCAGCCTATGGCAAAACACCTTCACAGCATAATATCAACTACTGGGAGTTTGGTGACTATATTGGGATTGGTGCAGGTGCTCACGGAAAAATTACAGACATTAAGGGAAAAAAGGTATTTAGAACATTAAAGCCCAAATCTCCCAGGGACTACTTAGTCCAATTTCAACACAATGACAGTGAATCATCTGTCAAGGTTGTTGATAATATAACCTTTGAGTTTATGCTCAATAGTCTTAGATTAAAGGATGGCTTTAATGTCGAATTATTTGAGACAAGAACAGGTCAACCATTTCAAGTGTTAAGTTCCAAACTTGACAAAGCGATTGATTTGGATTTAATAGAAATCCAAAAAAAATGGATTAAACCGACCACAAAGGGTTTCAATTTTTTAAATGAATTGCAGGAAATATTTTTGTGATAGTCATTTAAAGATTTCATTGGTCTTTGCTTGACTATATTTACAGTCTATGGCCTAATGCAACAAAAAAATATAATATTTCAGGTTAGATTATCAGTGATAATTTTTGGTCCTGAAAAAAAACTTGGAGGGTTAGTGCTAATAACACCAAGTGGTGCTTGATTGGCTGTGCTATCGGTGATTTTGGTACCATCGCAGTCATGCAAGACAGCGGTGTGTCAGTAATAATAATCTTTGCCTTGGCGATGCTGAATGGCATCATTACCAGTATTCTTCTAGAAACATACATGTTGATGCGGCAATCGATCAGATTTGGGAATGCCATTAGAACTGCTTTAGGGATGAGTTTGATTTCTATGTTGTCAATGGAGTTGGCAATGAATTTGGTCGATTATTTGTTCACGGGGGGAGCGATATTTCAATGGTCAGTATTACCGATAGCCTTATTTTTTGGATTTATAACCCCATGGCCCTTCAATTATTGGCGATTAAAAAAATTAGGTAAAGTCTGTCATTAGTTGAACTGGCTGTTAAAATACTCGCTAGTTTTTACAAATGTATAGATTATGGCATCACATAAAATCGCTGATGTTCTTACAGAGTCTTTGCCTTATATTCAAAAATTTAAAGGCAAAACAATTGTTATTAAATATGGCGGAAACGCCATGGTGGACGAAGAACTAAAGTCTAGTTTCGCACGAGATATTGTGCTCATGAAATCTGTTGGGATGAACCCCATAGTTGTTCATGGTGGTGGGCCTCAAATCGGAAAGACCCTTAAAAAACTAGGCATAGACAGTGAGTTTGTTGATGGTATGCGTATCACTGACAGTGAGACCATGGATGTTGTTGAGATGGTCCTCGGTGGCTTAGTCAACAAAGGGATTGTCAACCTGATTCACCAACATGGAGGCAACTCTATTGGCTTAACAGGGAAAGATGGTCGCCTTATTACCGCGAAGAAATTAAAAAGCAAAATCGAACCAACCTCTGAGATTATTGACTTAGGCCATGTTGGTGAAGTTGATAAAATAGATACTTCAGTCATCGATTTATTATTGCAGCGTGACTTTATTCCCGTTATAGCTCCCATCGGAGTCGGCAAGGATGGCTTATCATACAATATCAATGCAGACCTAGTGGCAGGTTCAATCGCTGAGGCTCTGGATGCAGAGAAACTTATTCTACTTACCAGTACTGCAGGTTTGTTAGATAATAACGGCGAGCTTGTGACTGGACTGAATTCAACAACAGTAAAAAAACTTATAGATGATGGCACAATTCATGGTGGCATGTTACCGAAGATAAGCTGTGCACTCTTAGCGGTTGAGAATGGCGTAGCAAGGAGTCACATTATTGATGGCCGTGTACCTCATGCGGTACTCTTAGAGATTTTCACTGATTCAGGTGTTGGAACATTGATTACCCAAAATGACAAGCAGTAATAGAGAAACAATTAGTGTTAATGATTGCCAGGTTTTAGCTCATTATAAATACGATGGTGAGCAATATATCCTAACATTATCATCCTCTGAAATTGCTCAAAAAACTATTCCTGGGCAATTTGTACATATTGCAGTATCAGATATTACAGCCATGCGCAGACCCATTTCAGTTATGTNAGTCGATGAGGAGAATGGCACCTTTGATCTACTCTACAAGATTGTGGGTGAAGGCACTCGTCAGTTAGCTGAGTGCAAAGTAGGCGACATGTTATCCGTGATTGGTCCAATCGGAAATGGTTTTCGTGTAACTGATAAAAAAAATCCACTTCTAATAGGTGGTGGTGTAGGAATGCCACCCATAATTGCGATTGCACAACAAATTAAAAACAATAATGACTATAACCCATTTGTTATTTTGGGTTCTGAAGTACCGTTTCCTTTCACACCTCAACCTAGTGAAATGAGCAATACTTGTCCTTCAAAAACGCACACCATGCCAATATTGGAAGAATGGAATGTAGCTTGTGGATTAGCCAGTTTGCAAGGCTTCAAAGGAGTCTATAAGGGCTATGTAACTGATTTAGCAAAAGAATATTTAGACACTTTGTCGAAAGAGGGTTTGTCGCAAGTTGGGGTTTATTCTTGCGGACCACACCCAATGCTGGAGGCTGTAGCTAAATTAGCTAGAGACTATAACTTACCCTGTCAGGTTTCATTAGAAGAATACATGGCTTGTGCGGTGGGTGGTTGCGCTGGATGTGTAGTGGAAGTGCAAACTGATGACGGTCCAGCAATGAAGCGAGTTTGTGTTGACGGCCCTGTGTTTGACGCACAATCAGTTTTTTCATGATTGCTGAGAATCTTAAAAAAGTAAAGTCACGAATCGATTCGGTTAAGCACGATCAACAAGTTGAGTTGATTGCTGTTAGTAAAGCTCGCTCAGTCACTGAAATTCAACAAGCTGTAGATGCAGGTCAAATGCAATTTGGAGAAAATTATCTGCAAGAGTCTCTAGATAAGATTGATTCGCTTGAAGGAAAAAATCTGATTTGGCATTTTATTGGTCCGATACAGTCAAACAAAACTGCAAGTATTGCGGAAAAATTTGATTGGGTTCACAGTATTGAAAGATTCAAGATTGCGAAGAGGCTGAGTGACCAAAGGCATCCTAAGCTGGGTCAATTGAATGTCCTATTGCAGGTAAACATCGACCGAGAAAAAACCAAGTCTGGTTTTTTTCTAGAAGATATTGACGAAATTGTTCCGGAAATAAAAAAGTTACCAAATATTTCTTTAAGAGGTTTTATGTGCATACCAAATCCAGATAATTCTGCTGATAGTTTTACTAAAATAGCTGAATTACTCTCAAAATATCCTGATTTGGATACTCTTTCTATGGGGATGTCTGCTGATTTGGAGTTGGCAATAGAGAAAGGTGCCACTTTTATTAGGGTTGGCGCCGATATTTTTGGTGAGAGGGAATATAATTGATATACAAAAGATTTAACGAAATGCAAACGTCTGATGCGAGATGACATTATGAAAATTAGATTATTTATTACCGGTGGTACCATTGACAAGGTTTACAATCAATCAAACGGTGAGCTTGAATTTGATAAGACTCATTTTCCAGAAATACTCTCAAGAGCTAGAATAGAAGTAGATTTATTGATAGAACAATTGCTATTAATAGATAGCTTGGACATGGTTGGTGCTGACCGCGAGTTAATTTTAGAGAAATGCATTAATTGTGAAGAAAAATACATCCTAATTACACATGGAACAGACACAATGTGCGAAACGGCCAAGCTATTGGGTGAAAGCTCTATTGACAAGACAATCGTTTTGTTTGGATCGATGGTGCCTTATGTAGTCAATGGTTCTGATGCCTTTTTTAATTTTGGTTGTGCTTTAGGTTCAGTTCAGTTGTTAAAAGCGGGCGTCTATATTGCCATGAATGGACGAATACTGCCATGGAACGATGTAGAAAAAAATAGGAGCTTGGGCATCTTTCAGTCACTAATCTCCTAATTAATAATCAAAGTTTATTTGGCGCTATCAATCATGTATTGAATGGCGGACTTAAGTTCATTGTCTGAACAGTCCATACAAGTCCCCTTTGGTGGCATGCCGCCCTTACCGGCAATAGCTCCCATAAGAAGATCATCGATACCACGTTCGATTCTTGGTGCCCAATCTTCAAGAGAAGCGAACTTAGGAGCACCATTCATTCCAGAGCTGTGGCAAACTTGACACTTAGTGTTATAAACTTCTTCACCTGAACGCTCAACTTGTTCTGAAGTTTCAGATGATGCGACAGCGATATTACTGTCAATCCTGACCTCTCCAATTTGCTTGATGCGCTCTAATGTTGCACTATCGACTTGAGAATCTTTGCTAGCTGAATCATCGCTAGAGGCATTAAAGGCTTTAAAGCCAATAAACAGCATAACAATAGCCCAGACGGCAATCATTAATTTTGTAGAGCCTTTGGAACCTCGACTCATTGTATCTTCCTTGTTATCAGATTAAATTCCGGCATATTATACATTTGGTTATAATGACTTGCAGCCGAATGCAACATAAATATGCTTAAAAAAAACCTCCTCAGAAGTCTTAATTTACTAAAAATAAGCACCTGGATAACAGCCATAATTTCAATGCTTTTGTTGTTGATTGTTGCATTTTTAATCACCTTCCCTCAATCAATAAAAGAGTCTCTAGAAGAAAGACTTTCCGAAATCAGTGGCCTAGAAGTCAGCGTTGAAAAATTGTCATTAGAATTTCAAGACAATGAACTGTTATTGGCAGTTAGGGGAGTTAATATCGGTGCTGCTGGGTTAAATCCAATAGCATCAATTGACGTGTTGCGATGGGATGCTAATTTATTGGCACTCTATAGAGGGATTGAGATTCCTGGACACATCGATATCAATGAATTGGTTATTGATACATCTTTTATTGATGAATATATATCCATTATCAATGCAGACTCAGTCTTTTCTAATTTGGGTTTGTCAGGAATATTAGCACTTCAATCTCTGTCAGTGAATAGTACAGTGCTTATTGGTGATGAATCAGTCCAACTCGCACCCATAGAATTAAAAAGGAACAAAGAGAAGATTGTGCTGTCGATGCTGAGTCAGCCAATTGTAATTGGCTCTGAGATGCCAAAACTCGGTAACACAGTACAAATCAAAACCAGTATTGACGTTGCCAGGGCTAGAGCTGATCGGGTGGCCGTTATTCCATTTACAATAAAAAATGAAGATTTCAATCTTTCAGCTCAACTAAAAATTTTTTCACAACAAGACAAAGTTTATCTAGAGTTTCAAAGCTATATTGATCAGATTGATGTCACTAAAATCAATCAAAATATTCCCGAAGCGCTTGCCAATACACAAAGTACCGAGTGGCTGGATAAAGTTATAGNGGAGGGCGTTTTGTCAGACATCATGCTGACGACACGATTTAATATATCTGGAGACCTTGAGACTCCAAATACAAAGTTTTCAGCCAACCTTCAGGATGCTAAGTTAAATGTGAATTCTGGTTGGGCACCTATAACAGATCTAAATGCAAAGGTGACATTTTCTAATGATTATGTCAATATAACTGGAAAAAATGCNAAGCTCGAAGGCATTGATTTGAGCTACTTAAATATTTCTATTCGCAATTTTAATAAACCCGAAGCTAAATTAGTATTAGATGGCAGATTTAATTCAAACAGCGAGACAATTTCTCAATTTATAAAACAGTCACCTGTTCCAGTGCGAGTTAAAGACTACCTAAATGAATTTGAACTGAGCGGCGATGTTTGGGGTAATGTCACTATTGTTACACCATTACAAGAGGATACAAAGAAAAAATTTGAGGTTGATTTCGACATGTATGTAACCGACAATACATTAAGCCTATTCGATGGAAATTTTTCCGTTAAACAATATAACTCACAGATTTCATACCATGATGGCCTCATACAAACAAAAGGTCAGGGTGTAATAGGTGGCGAATTATTTGAATTAGCCTTAAACCCTAGTGATTGGATTAAGGACAAATCTTCAACACTGAGGGTGAAAATGAGTCATACAGATGGTAACATAGATGCCTATATTAGTAAGAAAATGCGTGATGAATGGCACACTCAAATTGAATCAAAAGACCTTCAAGTGGGTGTTGATTTAGCAGTACGTGATGATGGTTCAATTATTGTCGAATTGAGCGACCTCAATATAACATCTATCGACGAAATCAATATTCCTTGGAAAATTTCTCCAGAAAATTTTCCAAGCTTTCACTTAATATCGAAGGATGCTGTAATTAATGGAAAACCTGTTCCAAACCTTGAGGTAGATTTGATCAGTCATGGTCCAGTCATGGAGATTAGTAACCTGATATTTGAAAACGTTGGGCTGAGTGAACAGNACTTGATATTTAATGGCAACTGGTTGGATGGTCGGACAGCACTAAGAGCAAATGCTTCGCATCAAAACCTATCTGACTTCTTAGTCAAATTTGGAGTAGATGAACCGGTCAGCGGTGGCGCATTTACAGCGGATGTGCGTCTATTTTGCGACTGCAATCCCTGGGAGGCAACGGTACCAAAAATAAGCGGTTTTATTACAACCAATATTGAGGAAGGTGTTTTCACCAATCAGGATCCAAGCTTCTTCAAGCTACTCTCATTTATTAATTTAGAGTCGATCGCGAATAGGATGAGGATATCAAGAAGTGAGATGAGGGAGCAGGGCTTTGTGTATGACCGAATTAATGTTAAATTGTTAGTTAACAATGGTAAGGCCAAGGTTGATTATTTTCAAGTCGAGAGTGAGGAAAGCGACATTGAATTGACGGGCTATATTGATTTAATTGAGCGTGATTACAATTTAGCAGCAAATGTCCAGCCTTCAATTGCTGACGCCATACCCTTGGCGACTTATTTAGCCGGTGGTGGCTGGGCTGGTTTTGGTATTTGGGCTGCTGATAAGATGCTTTTTGGTGGCGAAATTATTGGCAGCTTGTTTGATAATTTTGTTGAGGTTACCTTTGTCATTACAGGACCTTGGTCTGAGCCCATAATCGAAAAACTAGATGGTGTTAAAGTTTTATGATAAATCAATTACTTAATGATCATAGTATTACTAAAGATGGGATTTATGGGTTACTGAATTGCCTATCTGAAACTGGCTCTGACTATTCTGATTTATATTTTCAGCACTCAATAGCAGAGTCATGGTTGTTGGATGAAGGTATCGTCAAGGATGGCTCATATAGTATCAACCATGGTGTTGGTGCTCGGTGTGTTAGAAGAGATAAGACGGGTTTTTCCTATTCAGATGAACTAAACCTTAAGGCAATCCAAGGCGCCATTGATTTTGCAAAAGGAATATCTGACAGCCCTCAAGGTCAAAACTCAAGTCCTCTCAAAAGCATAGATTATCCTTCTAAGTATCCAGCTTTAAGTCCGCTAGAGAGTTTAACCTCAAAAGAAAAGGTTGACTTACTTAGACAGATTAACTCGATCGCTCGAAAAGAACCTAAAGTGGTTGAGGTCAGTGCGTCACTTTCTGGCTCTTACACCGAGGTTTTAATTGCTTCTACGGATGGCGTCTATCAGATAGATTGCCGTCCCATGGTAAGAGTTAATGTGACTGTTATTGTGGAGCATAATGGTAGAATCGAGCAGGCTTCAAGTGGCGGAGGCGGTCGCTATGACTATGAATACTTTGTCAACAACTCTTTGGCTAATACTTATACCAAGGAAGCCATTCGACTAGCATTAGTGGCGCTAGAATCAGAAGAGGCGCCTGCAGGGAAGATGCCTGTTATCCTTGGCTCTGGTTGGCCAGGTGTGCTGCTTCACGAAGCGATCGGACATGGACTCGAGGGTGACTTTAATCGCAAAGGCAGTTCCGTTTTTAGTAACAGAATTGGCGAACAAGTCTCCAGTGAAAAGTGCACCATTGTTGACAATGGAACGCTAGCAAACCATCGTGGAAGTTTGACAATTGATGATGAGGGTACGCCAACTCAAGAGACGGTATTAATAGAAAGTGGCATATTAAAAAGGTACATGCTAGACAAACTAAATGGTCGCCTCATGGGTCAGCCTAGCACTGGTAATGCTAGACGTGAATCCTACGCCCACATACCTATGCCAAGAATGACCAACACTTACATGCTAAATGGTGAAGATCATTTTGAGGATATGGTTTCGTCAGTAGAGAGTGGTATTTATGCAAAAAATTTTGATGGTGGACAGGTTGACATTACCTCTGGAAAATTTGTTTTTTCAGCCAATGAAGCTTATCTGATCAAAGCTGGCAAGATAACGAAGCCCATTAAGGGAGCCACATTGATTGGGTCAGGTGACGAGGTGCTACATCAGATTTCTATGGTTGGCAATGACCTTAAGATGGATCCAGGTGTTGGCGTTTGCGGCAAGGAGGGTCAGAATGTTCCTGTTGGTGTTGGTCAGCCTAGTTTGAAGGTTGATATGCTGACTGTTGGAGGTACACAGTTAAATATGTAGATTAATACCTCTTCTTTTGCTGATTTTGAGTACTTTTTTCTAGTTTTTTGTGATTAAGTTGTTATAATCTCTTGTGGTTAAAACTAACAAAAAAAGTGCTAGAAAATTATTTACCTATTATCGTTTTTATTTTCTTAGGAATCGCTTTCGGTGTGGGTCTAACACTTGTTGGCTATCTTCTTGGACCCAGCAAACCTGATGAAGAGAAAAATTCCCAGTTTGAGTGCGGTTTCCCTGCATTTGAAGATTCACGAATGCACTTCAATGTGCGTTATTATCTGGTAGCGATTCTGTTCATTCTGTTTGATCTAGAGGTTGCCTTTTTTATCCCCTGGGCAGTCGTTCAATCGAAACTTGGCTGGTTTGGCTTTATAGGAATGTCTGTTTTCTTGTTGTTGCTTGTGGTAGGTTTTATTTTCGAGTGGAAGAAAGGTGCGCTAGAGTGGGAGTAACGAGAATTTATTATGGCTATTGAAGGTTTAATGAAAGAGGGCTTTGTTACCACTTCGCTGGACAAGGTAATCAACTGGGCGCGTACTGGGTCTCTTTGGCCAATGACCTTTGGTTTGGCTTGTTGCGCTGTTGAAATGATGGAGGCTGGCTCGTCACGATATGATCTCGACCGCTTTGGCATCGTTTTCCGGCCATCACCTCGACAATCTGACTTGATGATTGTTGCAGGAACCTTAACTAACAAGATGGCCTCTCCTTTTCGCAAAGTTTATGATCAGATGCCAGAGCCAAGGTATGTCATATCTATGGGGTCCTGCGCTAATGGCGGTGGTTATTACCACTACTCTTATGCGGTTGTGCGGGGTTGTGACAGAATTGTNCCGGTTGATATCTATGTACCGGGCTGCCCACCAACTGCAGAAGCGCTGTTGTATGGAATACTTCAACTGCAAGATAAAATACGTCGCACCAATACCATTGCTAGAAGCTAATATATGAAAAAATTAAAACAACAATTAATCAAAGCATTTGGCAGAAAAAGCGTTAACGACTCTTTTAATGAGTTGACGTTGACGATCGNTAGCGGCAGTGTTNTAAAGATCTGCACTCAACTAANAGATGAGTTTAATTTTGATATTTTGATTGACTTGTGTGGTATNGATTACCTATCTTATGGAGAATCAGATTGGGACGGTAACGCTAGCTCTTCTGGTTACGGTCGNGCCCGTGAGTTACAACTTTCTGAAAAAAAACAAAACAATCGATTTGCTGTTGTTTACCACTTACTGTCAGTTTCAAACAATAATCGTCTACGAGTAAAAGCGCTTCTTCCAGATGACTCGCTGATGATTAAGTCTGTCACAGGGATTTGGAATTCAGCCGATTGGTATGAGAGAGAAGCCTTTGATTTATTTGGTATCTTGTTTGAGAACCACACCGATTTGCGCAGAATTTTGACGGATTACGGCTTTGTCGGCCATCCACTTAGAAAAGACTTTCCAATGATTGGTGAAGTCGAAATGCGATACGACGAAGAATTAGGCAGAGTGGTTTATGAACCCGTAAGTATAGAGCCGAACATCAGCGTTCCTAGGGTTATAAGGAAATAACTATGTCTGAAATGCGCAATTACACCCTTAACTTTGGGCCACAACACCCTGCGGCACATGGCGTATTGAGACTTATTCTTGAGATGGATGGAGAAGTGATAGTGCGTGCTGACCCGCATATTGGGCTTTTGCATAGAGGTACTGAGAAATTAGCAGAATCAAAACCCTACAACCAGTCGATTGGTTACATGGACAGACTCGACTATGTTTCCATGATGTGTAACGAGCATGCCTATGTGATGGCGATTGAGAAGATGCTTGGATTAGAGGTGCCAGAGCGCGCAAAATACATTCGGGTGATGTTTGATGAAATTACTCGTATCCTTAATCACTTGTTGTGGTTAGGTACGCATGCGCTTGATGTTGGTGCAATGAGTGTCTTCCTTTATGCCTTTAGAGAACGTGAGAAGTTAATTGATTGTTATGAGGCGGTCAGTGGTTCAAGGATGCACGCGACTTATTATCGTCCAGGTGGTGTTTATCGTGACTTGCCAGATAAAATGCCTCAATACCTTGAATCAAAATTACGTAGTAAAGAAGAACTGAAGGAGATGAATAAAAATCGTCAAGGATCGTTGCTCGAATTTATCTCAGATTTTGCTAACAATTTTCCAGAAAGCATTGATCAGTATTCTGGCCTCTTGACAGACAATAGAATTTGGAAACAACGCCTAGTCAATATTGGCGTAGTTACTGCAGATCGTGCAAAACAGCTCGGTTTTACTGGACCTATGTTGCGTGGGTCGGGTGTTGAGTGGGATCTTCGAAAAACCCAACCTTATTCAGTTTATGATCAATTAGAGTTTGACATTCCTGTAGGTGTCACAGGTGACTGCTATGACCGTTATTTAGTGCGCATGGAAGAAATGCGTCAGTCATGCCACCTTGTTAAACAATGCGTGAGATGGTTAAAATCTAACACTGGCCCCGTTATGTCTGATGACCATAAAGTGTCTCCCCCTAACCGGGGTGATATGAAAGATGACATGGAGTCATTGATCCATCACTTTAAATTATTCACTGAGGGATATTGCCTGCCTGAGGGTGAAGTATATTCAGCTGTTGAAGCCCCTAAAGGTGAGTTTGGCGTCTACTTAGTTTCTGATGGTGCCAACAAACCATACCGTATCAAAATGCGAGCTCCTGGCTTTCCCCATTTAGCATCCATAGATGAAATGGCAAAAGGACACATGCTCTCGGATGTGGTGACAATTATTGGTACCCAGGACATTGTTTTTGGAGAAATTGATAGATGATTTCGGATCAAGCGAAAAAAGAAATTGACATTTGGGTAGCAAAATACCCAGAAGGAAGGCAAAGCTCTGCTGTTATGCANGCGCTGACGATTGTTCAAAAGGAAAATGGTGGNAGTTTAACAAATGAGTTAAAACAAGCTGTCGCAGATTACCTTGAAATGCCCACAATTAGCGTTCAAGAGGTAGCCACATTTTATGAGAACTATAACAACAAGCCGGTAGGAAAACATGTGATTCGCTTTTGTCACAATATATCATGCATGCTAAACGGCTCGGATGAGTTAATCTCTTATTTAGAGGAAAAATTGGACGTCAAAACGGGAGAGATAAGTAAGGATGGTCTAGTGAGCGTCAAAAGGGTTGAATGTTTGGGTGCTTGTGTGGGCGGGCCAATGTGTCAAATTGGAGACCAATATTATGAAAACCTGACAAAAAAAGGCATTGATGAGATTTTGGAGGGNCTAACNTGAATAACGTTTGTTTGAAAAGTATAGATAAAGATAACCCTTCAAGTCTTGCGACTTATGAAACCATGGGTGGCTATAAAGTTTGGCANAAAATTCTTCATGGCGAGCTATCACCTGAGAAAATTCTTGAAGAGTTAAAGATTTCAGGTCTAAGGGGGCGCGGTGGTGCGGGTTTTCCAACGGGCTTAAAGTGGAGTTTTATGCCGCGCAATCAAGAGGGGCAGAAGTACGTAGTTTGTAATTCTGACGAAGGCGAGCCAGGCACTTGTCATGATCGTGACATTTTAAGATTTAATCCACACTCAGTCATTGAAGGGATGGCAATTGCAGGCTATGTGATGAATGCAACAGTTGGTTATAACTATATTCGTGGTGAGTTCATGGAGCCTTATTACCGTTTTGAAGAAGCCTTGAAAGAGGNTTATGATGCTGGTTTGTTGGGTANTAACATTAAAGGCAGTAAGGTGTGTTTTGATCTTTATTCTCANCTAGGGGCAGGCGCTTATATTTGTGGTGAGGAGACTGCATTATTGGAGTCGCTTGAGGGTAAAAAAGGACTACCAAGATTTAAGCCGCCGTATCCAGCAAATGTAGGACTATATGGCAAACCAACAACCATCAATAACACCGAGAGTTTTGCATCAGTACCTGAAATTCTTTCTCGAGGCGGCCAATGGTTTGCTGATCTAGGTGTGGTAAATTCAGGTGGTACAAAGTGTTTTTCGGTAACTGGTAATGTCAAGAATCCCGCTAATTTTGAAATCCCAATGGGAACACCTTTTAGTGATTTATTAGAATTGGCTGGCGGTTTAAGGGAAGGTAGAACTCTTAAAGGGGTAATTCCTGGAGGTTCATCAACCCCAGTAATTCCTGCAGCAGAGGCGATGAAAATGACGATGGATTTTGATTCCATTGAAAAGGCAGGATCAATGCTTGGTGCTGGCTCAGTTATTGTGATGGATGATACAACCTGCATGGTGAAGGCTTTGACGCGCTTAGCGCATTTTTATTACGATGAGTCTTGTGGCCAGTGTACCCCATGCAGAGAAGGTACAGGCTGGATGTATCGAGTCTTAAAACGCATTATGGATGGTCAGGGTAAGAGTGAAGACTTAAAGCTTTTACTTTCTGTGCAGGATAAGATAATTGGTAATACGATCTGCGCATTGGGTGATGCCGCAGCGATGCCTGTTGAGAGTTTTATTACACATTTTAGAGAAGAGTTTGAGTACTACATCAAGCACGGGAAAAGTATGGTGGAAAACGATGGTTGATATTGAAATCGAAATCGACGGTAAAGTTGTACATGGATACTCAGGTGAGACTGTTATTTCAATTGCGGATAGAGAGGGTATCGACATTCCTCGATTCTGTTACCACAAAAAACTATCTGTCGCAGCAAACTGCAGAATGTGTTTGGTGGATATAGAGGGTAATCCAAACCCTCAACCTGCATGCTCAACACAAAGCTCTTTTGGGATGAAAGTTCATACCAAAAATGAAAAAGCCAAAACTGCGCAAAAGGCTGTTATGGAGTTTTTGTTAATCAACCACCCACTGGATTGTCCAATTTGTGATCAAGGTGGTGAATGTGAGTTACAAGATGTGGCTATGGAATTTGGTTCTGACATATCAAGGTTTACTGAAGGCAAGCGTATTGTTGATGATAAGGAGATAGGCGCCCTGATTCAAACAGATATGACGCGTTGTATTCACTGTACACGTTGTGTTCGATTTGGTGCAGAAGTTGCAGGCATAGTTGAAATGGGTGCTACGGGTCGAAGTGAAGATTTGAAAATTGAACCATTTTTATCAGAAGGGATTCAGTCAGAACTTTCGGGCAACATGATTGATGTATGTCCGGTNGGAGCATTAACTTCTAAGCCTTTCCGTTATGGAGTTAGATCTTGGCAGATGAACTCGATTCAGACCATTGCACGTCATGACCTAGTGGGTTCAAATATCTTTACTCAAACACACGAAAGTAAAGTCAAGCGTGTAGTTGCCAGAGATAATGAAAACATCAATGAGACTTGGATTTCAGACAGAGACCGTTTTTCATACCAAGGGCTTAACAATGACAATCGTATCTTGATTCCTAAGATTAAAATTAAAGGTAAATGGCAAGATACTTCATGGGATGAAGCACTAGATTTTGCAGCAAACGGCATAAAAAAGAACGCTAAAGAGGGGTCACAAATTGGCACTCTTGCATCGAAAAACGCAACTCTTGAAGAGTTATATTTGCTACAAAAATTTACAAGAGGCCTAGGGTCAGATAACCTTGATTATCGGCTAGATGCTGCTAATCCGAGTAACGCAAAGGTATTAGAGTCAAATATTTCTTTAACTGAATTAGAAACCATTGATCACGCACTTATTGTAAATTCATATTTACGCTTAGAGCAGCCAATGATCAATCATCGTATTAGAAAGGCGACTTTAAATGGTGCAAGCGTTTCAACTATAAATGCGAAGGCTTTCGATTTCAATTATCGCATTAGTCATTCTGTATTGACATCCCCACAAAATACTGTAGCTACTCTTTCAGGTGTCTTAAAAGCGTTACTTGATAAAAATTCACAAACTTTGCCTGATTATTTAAATTCTGTCAGTGTTCATCAAACACATATAGATATAGCTAATGCGCTATTAAATGCCGAGCATCCAGTAGTTGTACTTGGAGAGCATGTGAATGGTAATAAATGCTCGGATCAAGTCGCTACACTGGTTTCTGAAATCGCTAAAGCTTCAGAAGCAAAAACTCTAAATGCAAGTTTAACGGGCAATGCACATTCTGCAGAAAGGGTAAATTTTAAGCCTGAAAACGGTAAAAATGCGCTACAGATTCTTTCATCTGATTTTACTGCATTTGTTTTGTTCGATGTTTACCCGACTTTTGACTGTATTGACTCAGAAAATGCAATTGAACATTTGAGTCATGATGATGCATTTGTTGTTGCCATGAATAGTTTTGATGATGAATCAGTTTTGAATTGTGCAAACGTAATTTTACCAATTGCGAGTTTCTATGAAACTTCTGGTACGCACATTAATGTAGACAATATTGCTCAGTCCTATAGCGCCTCGGTTAAGAGTGCTGGAGAATCCAAACCAGGNTGGAAGGTAATTAAAGTTTTAGCGGACTTGCTCAATCTNCAAGGTTTTGACTTTACGGATTCATCCNAGATAGCTGATGAAGCATTATCTTTAACCCCTAGTACCTCCGAGATCGAAGTTCCTATTAGCAATTCTAAAATGCCGAATATTACTACTGTTTGGCAATACACACCCTATGCTAGTGATGTAGTTGTTCGTCATGCAACTTCATTACAACAAACACGGATTGGGCAGATAAGTGAGGCTTCGGTTTGCAAGGCAACCGCAAAATTATTAGAACTCTCAGAAGGTGACTTGTATAAGGGTGTTCCAGTCAATATTAACGAATCAGT
>JGI26061J44794_1000520_pt1 | contig 17098 bp, 17 predicted proteins | sample MarorgKNORR_S2LV_5_FD_44794 | JGI IMG/M metagenome (IMG submission 44794) | reverse complement strand
GGAAAAATAAGATGAATTTCTATCAGCAAAATAAGTAACAATATCTCCATTGATTATAAGCGGAATATAGCGGGGCTCATAGTAAAAAGCCGTTCTAAAAAGTGCTGGGATGGGTTCTTTAACATCAGTATAGGATTTGAGTAGAAAACCAATATTTTCAAGGGACATTCCAACTCCCAATCTTTTTCTCAACAATCGGCTTCTAATACCAAAATTGGTAAATAAAAGTTGAGATTGATACCCCGTAATGGAGCTGAACAAATAGCCGCCTGAAATTCCAATAGATGTAATATTTTTATATTCCTTCTTGAATCCTGTTTCAAGCAAAATATCAAAAGCGTATGATTTATCTTCCGTTTCACCATCAATAATTGTACCATAGCTCATAATTGAAATCTTTGTCGATCTAATTCCCAAGTTGGATTTATGAACAGATTGGTATCCCGTAAAATGAATTTTCCCTGGGAGATAAAAATAAGAATATGTTTTTCCCTTTGATAGTTTTGAGAGTGATGCCGGGTTATTTCGAAGCAAGGGGTTATCAAAAGCAGAAACGGAATTTTGCAGAGATAAAGACCGGGCATCATGGGGGAAAAGCAGAATTTCATAAGAACCTGCACCGAATAGTAGTCCACCGAAAACCAGTATGAAAGAAATCAGTTTAGTAATTCTTCGTTCCTTTCCAAATCTTCTAATTGTTCTTCTATTTCCCATTGTTTGAGTTTCAATTTATTGCGATGATTGCGATACAGAAATCCAAATACCAAAATTATTGGTAAAATTACGTACAGATATTTAGCAGAACGCAAGAGGAATACCCAATTATAATTTTCTTCCAGATAGATTTCAAATTTTATCTGGAATTCAATATACTCTTCATTAATGGCAGCTTCTAAGGCCTCAGGAAACTCCATTCCTGAGCGCATATCATCTAAAATTTTCAGGTGTGTATCTTCACCATAATAATACTGCAGCGCTTCTACTGCAGCAGCCGATTCACCATAGGCAAGCTTGATTTTTCCTTTGGAATGGATGCCCATAGTCCGTAATCTTTGCAAGGGAATGGTCTGTTTTCTCCAATGGGCTTTAGAAATTTCAATTTTATGCAGCAATGAAAACTCGTTGGATCCAGCCATGGCCATACCCTCTTTAAACCATGAGGGCATGGTATAATAATTATGGAATGCGAAACATATAAATATGATTTAGTTCATGAAGGATGACTTCTTTCATCCGAGTAAAAGAAATATTGGCAATTCCCGGGGATTTTAAAATAGCCCTGTCAGGATTTAATTTAGCCACCGCAATTCCCCATTCGGGGACAGGCCCCTTAGATTTTTCATAGAAATCTTCCATATTGCTGGTGATATAAACTGAATAGGGTCGGATATTAATTTCCCCCAATTCTTCCACCAGTGTTACAGCTTCATTCTTTATTAGTTGAACAATCTCCGGGATATCGTCCACTCTGCCTCCATAGATTTCAAGGGTGCATTCACCAAGCGCAGTGGGAAAGGTGTCCGAAAATACTTGAGTACCAAAGATGAAAATGAATAAAATAAAGCGCATCATTTTTATAACATGGATACGGGATCTATATCAATTAAAATACGAACCCCTTTCCATTTTCGCTCAAAAATTATAAAACCAATTGTACTATGTATAAATTGATGAAGACTGCTGATATTTCGGTTCTTGGATTTAATTATCAAATGGGTACGCCAATTCCCCTTAATTTTTTCAATGGGTGCTGCCGTAGGTCCCAATATTTTATAATTAGAATTCCCCTGCAATTTTCTGCCTACTCTCTGGGCAAAATCATCTACAATTAATTTATTTTTCCCTGTAAATAAAATTCGTCCAATTCGTGAAAAGGGCGGATAGCTTAATTCCTGCCTCTGCGCTAAAGACACATTGTAGAATTTTTTGATATTTAAGGCAGCCGCGGTTTGAATATAAACATCGTCTGGATTATAGGTTTGAATGATTGCCTGGCCCGGTTTATCCCTTCTTCCGGCTCTTCCTGCTACTTGGTAAATCAGTTGAAAAACGCGCTCACCCGCACGAAAATCGGGGAAAAATAAACCGGAATCTGCATTAATTACACCCACCAAGGTGACATTTTCAAAATCCAGACCCTTGGCAATCATTTGTGTGCCCAGCAAAATATCGGCTTTGCCATTGGCAAATTTTTCGAGAATTTTTATGTGGGACCCTTTTCCACGTACTGTATCCATGTCCATTCGTAAAATTTTAGCATCGGGAAATTGCTGCTGCAAAACATCTTCTACCCGCTGAGTGCCCGAACCGGTAAAAGTCATATTTTCTGCATTACATTGACCACATTTTGATTCCGGAATTTCAATGGCTTCACAGTAATGGCAATGAAAATTATTATCGGTTCGATGAAATGTTAATGCCACAGAACAGTGTTTACACTTCTTAATTTCACCGCATTCCAGACATTGATGAACCCGGGAATATCCTCTGCGATTCTGCAAAATAATCACCTGTTCAGAACGTTCTAGCCTGTCATTTATTGCCTGGATCAATGACTTGCTTAATAGTGCACTACCATCATCAGAATATTCCTTTTTCATATCAACCAGCTCAACAGCCGGATAGTTAGATTTTCCATACCTTTTGGTGAGTTTTAGCAGGGTGAATTTATTTTGAAGCACATTATAATAACTTTCTAAACAGGGGGTAGCACTGGTTAATAATACGGTTGCATTGGCTTGTTTGCCCCGTACCATTGCCACATCCCGGGCATGATAGCGTGGAGCTGGATTTTCCTGTTTGTAGGAAGCCTCCTGTTCTTCATCAACAATAATAAGTCCCAGATTTTTAAGCGGTGCGAAAATGGCAGATCGGGCGCCTACCACCACGGAGTACTCTCCTTTTTTTAACTGCTGCCATGTCCAGCCTTTTTCAGCTTTTGTCATTCGGCTATGCCAGAGGGCAACACGACTACCAAATGCTTTCCGAAATCGACTGGCAACCTGTGGAGTAAGAGAAATTTCCGGCACCAAAACCAATACTGATTTACCCGCTTCAACAGTAGCTTGTGCCAACTTTAAATACACTTCTGTTTTTCCTGAGCCGGTAACACCATGAAGCAAATAGGGATGAAATCCTTTTCCAGCATTTTGGATGCTGTCAACCACTCCCTGCTGTTCTTTAGATAATTGTATATTTTGGAATTTACCTGGTCCCATTATTTCAAAGGGGTCAGTTATTTGGGGTTGAGAAAGCGATTCAAGCAGTCCGGATTTTTCTAATTGACTACAGACTGTGTGGGGTGAGGATGCAAATTCAGTTAGAGAGGCTGTTTTCACTGGTTCATTAATACATGAAAGCGCATCCAATAACCGTTTTTGAGCAGGCTTTTTATTTTCAAAAGTGGAAATTGCATTTAATCCTTTCGGAGTAATTTTTACAAATTGAACTTGCTTTGGTTTATACAGTTTCGAAAATGAATTGGGAACTGCTGCTTTAAGCACCTGACCCAGCGGTGTGATATAATACTGAGATATCCACTCCAAAGTCTGCCAAAGTTCTTCAGGAATATGTAGTTCTTTTTCACGGATGGAATCAATATTGAGAATTTTTCCTTTATATCCAGAATCAGCACTCACTGCCACAACAAACCCTGCTTGTATTCTACGGTTTATTGGAGCATTCACACAGGTACCCGGTTGAACGGTACCATTTAAGGAGACAGGAATTTTATAGGTGAAAGATCTAAAGCTGGAAATTGGAAAACTAACCCGAGCGAACATGGGGATAATTTAGTCTTGGATGACTATGAAATTACAATAGTAACCAAAAACAGTAGGGGCAGGATATATCCTGCCCCTACAATCAATACTCTTGGTGATTTTATTAATAACCACCTTTTAAGTTGAATAGTCGTGTTTACTTCTCAGCAGTAACTTTCAACTTTACTCTACCGCTGAAACCATGACCCAATTTCACATCCACAAAATATTTGCCAACATGATTAATGGATTCCTCGATTTCAATTTCTTTTTTATTAACCGTATATCCTTTTTCAGCTATACCATCAACAATCATTTGTGAAGTAACAGAACCAAACAGTTTTCCTTCTTCGCCTGCTTTCAACTCAAATTTCAATGAAATTTTGTCTAACTGTTTTCCCAAAGCTTCCAGATTCTCCCGTGTTTTGGCTTTCTTTTTCAGCCTGGCATCAATTTCTTTTTCAGTTGCAGCGATGTTTACTTTTGTTGCTTGTTTTGCCCATCCTTTGGGTATGAGATAATTGCGGGCATAGCCAGCTTTTACTTCAAGTATTTCACCCTCGCCACCCAAACTATCTACTGATTGTTTTAGAATTATTTTCATTGTGTTCTCCTAAAAATGCCGCGGATCAACTGAGTAAGGCAAAAGTGCAATATTTCTCGATTGCTTGATTGCCCTGCCAAGATGTCTCTGGTGTTTTGCACAGACTCCGGTTACATGCCCTGGTATAATTTTTCCCTGATCGGTAATAAATTTCCGCAGGGTTTTAAATTCTTTATAATTTATTTTCTGTTCAGAATTTTCACAGAAAATACAAATTCTTCTATTACTTACAAATGCCATAATTATTCCTCTTCACTTACTGCGGCAGTCTCATCCGCATTCTCTTGTTTGGATTTGGTATCTTCTTCCGTTGATGATTCATCATCGGCAGATTTTCCCTCATCTGATTTGTTTTCAGCTTCCTCCACATGCTCTTCATCAGCCCTCACTTCTTCAGCTTCAGCTGTTTCTCCCTCATTTTTATCTTCAGCAGTGTCTGGTTCTTTTTCAGCTTCCTCCACAGGTCCTTCATCAGCCCTCACTTCTTCAACTTCAGCTGTTTCTCCCTCATTCTTATTTTCAGCAGTATCTGATTCTTTTGTTTCCGTTTCGGCATCTGTTTGCTCACCATCACCTGCTGATGTCGTCTCATCTATTGCGGCTTCTGCGGAATCACTCTTCTTGACTGAAGCTTCAGGGGAATCAGATACTGTTGTAACTGGGGAACGTGATTCCCTTCGTTCTGCCTCCCGGGATTTTCCTGCTATTTGTGCATCCAGATCTTCTGTCTGCTCCATCACATTTTCTTTTTCTATACAGGTAGTCAGGTATGCGAGAATATTGGGATTATGCTCCAACTCTACAGCAAATTCTCCGGTACATTTTCCTTCACCATTATACTGAACCAATACATAGGTACCATATTTTTGTTTATCTATAAAATAGGCTAATTTTCTCTTACCCCAAAGTTCCAGTGCCAAGGGAGCGCCACCCATCTTTTTCAAGCTTTCCTCCACCCCCAGGATTATATCTTTCAACCTTCCTGCTTCCAGAGAAGGGTGTACAATATATAATGTTTCGTAATAGTTCATATTTACTCCTTATAAATTATTTTAAAATAAAAACGGTGCCACAACTAAAGACACTACTGCCATTAATTTAATTAATATGTTTAAAGATGGTCCAGATGTNTCTTTAAATGGATCACCCACAGTATCACCCACAATGGCAGCTTTGTGAACATCTGAACCTTTTCCAAATGATTTCCCATTAATTTCTGTTCCCACCTCAATCATTTTCTTGGCATTATCCCAGGCACCACCTGCATTGGATTGAAAAATTGCCATGGAAACACCACTTACTGTTACGCCAGCCAGCAAACCTCCTAAGGCCTGTGGTCCCATATCTACTAAATTACCTAAAAGCCCAATTAATATGGGTGTAACTATTGCTAATAATCCCGGTAATAACATTTCTTTTATGGCAGCCTGAGTTGAAATTTCAATACAACGTCCATGGTCTGCTTTTGTCAATCCCNCTTCATAGATAGATTTTTCTTCATCAGACCAGGAGGATTCATCGCCTTTGCCCAATACTTCCAGAGCTGCTTTTAATTCGGGGATTTCTCTAAATTGACGACGGACTTCTTCAATCATAGCCATTGCTGCCCGTCCAACAGCACCCATTGCCAATGATGAAAATAAAAATGGTAACATTGCACCTATAAATAATGCAGCCATAACAATTGGCTCTGAAATATCAATTAAAAATGGTGACTCTCCTAATTTACTTTTTATTATTTCACTAAATGCCGCAAACAATGCCAGGGTTGTTAAAGCTGCCGACCCAATTGCAAATCCTTTACCAATTGCAGCCGTAGTATTACCTACAGCATCCAATTTATCTGTTCGTTCTCTTACTTCAGAAGGCAGTCCTGCCATTTCAGCAATCCCGCCGGCATTATCAGAAATAGGGCCGTAGGCATCAACCGCTAATTGGATACCTGTATTTGCCAGCATTCCTAGGGCTGCCATTGCAATGCCATATAACCCCGCGCTATGATGAGCAAAGACAATTGCCACCGCAATAATTATTACCGGGATGAAGGTTGATTGCATTCCTACGCCTAAGCCTGCAATGATATTGGTGGCTGGTCCTGTAATGGATTGGTCTACCACTGATTTAACGGGTTTAGTTCCTGTACCTGTATAATATTCTGTGATGAGTCCAATTCCTAAACCTGCAGCAAGTCCAATTAGTGTGGCATAAAAAATTCCCATTGCATTTGCATCAATCGTATNGGTGATTAAGAAATACATTACTATTACCATAATTCCAGAAGATCCAAACTCACCAATATTTAAGGCTTTCTGAAGACTACCGCCTTCTTTAACAGATACCATNAAAGTTCCAATAATGGAAACAATAATTCCCGCTCCTGCAATATATAAGGGGAGGGTTACATAAGCTAATTCNCCAAAGATTGCCCANCCAAGCACCATTGAGCCTATTATTGCGCCAACATAAGATTCGAACAGGTCTGCTCCCATTCCGGCAACATCGCCNACATTATCCCCTACATTATCTGCAATGGTAGCAGGATTCAANGGATGGTCTTCAGGAATACCTGCTTCCACCTTGCCAACTAAATCAGCACCTATATCTGCAGCCTTGGTATAAATACCGCCCCCTACTCTTGCAAATAATGCAATGGAAGAAGCCCCTAATGAAAACCCTGTAATGGCTTGAATTAATTTTTGAGGATTGGGAAATAGTTCAAAATAGTTATAAATGANATATAAACCGGTTACACCTAAAACGCCCAACCCTACAACGCTCAGACCCATTACGGATCCGCCGGTAAAGGCAACNTTCAATGCTTTTGCCAGGCTGGATCGTGCTGCATTGGTGGTTCGATTGTTGGCTTTCGTGGCAACTCTCATCCCTAAAAAGCCGGCTAAACCAGAAGCCAAAGCGCCGGATAAAAATGATATTGANACCAACCAGGAATCACCTTGATTATTNGCCGCATAGGCCAAAAGGCATGCAACTATTGCAACAAAAATTGCCAGTACGCGGTATTCAGCTTTTAAAAATGCCATGGCTCCATCTGCAATACTGGCGCCGATTTGNTTCATCCNGTCGGTACCTTCATCCTGATTNTTAATCCAGCTTGTTTTCCAAAATGCGTATATCATTGCCAAAATACCAGCACCTAATACATAATACAAATTATTCATTTACACCTTTCTTTTTTGTTTTTTCATTAAATTTATTCATTGTTTCTTTTATGTCATGGGAAAGATAATACTCGATTCCTTCACATGCTTTTTCAATCATTTCATTTACATTTTCTTTTTGCCCGGGTCTAAATGGGGTGAGCACATATCTTTCAGCAGGTCTCATGTCATCTTCTGTTGCAATCCCAATCCGGAGACGGTTAAAATTTTCAGACTGAGTCTGATAAATGATGGACTCAATACCTTTATGTCCACCAGTACCGCCNCCATTTCTAAACCGGAGGGTTCCCAGTGGGAGATCAATATCATCATACACCACTAAAAACTGTTGCGATTCAACCTTGAAAAACTGCTTTACATCTAAAACCGGTATTCCACTATTATTCATAAAAGAGGTTGGTTTGATGCAAATAAGATCACCCTTTTTAGCCAGGAGATAATCTCCTTTTCCTGCTTGAAATNTCAAAGATCTTTTTTCAGCAAATCGGTTTAAAACCCAGAAGCCGAAATTATGTTTCGTATCTGAATANTTCCTGCCGGGGTTTCCTAATCCCACCAGGATATTCATTATTCAGATCCTGCGTCCTTTTTATGAGTAGNATCACCATCTTTAGCTGGTTTATCTCCACTTTCGCCTTCNCTATCACCNTCACCTTCNGCTGGAACTTCACCTTCTTCATCCATAAAGGCTTCTTCTTCTACAACAACCGGTTCAATTTCTTTCATGGCATGTGTAACAGATGCCAAAACGGTGTCTTCAGGAGTGATTAATGTAAATTTTTCATCCAGTTGAATAATTCCCACATTGATAGCATCACCCAAGGCTAAACCGCTAATATCCGTTTCTACAAATTCAGGGATATCACCCGGAAGACAAATAATTTCTATTTCGTTGGTTGCCTGGTTTACCACCCCACCCTCTTCTGTGACGCCAATGGGGTCTCCAATGAGATGCACGGGTATTTTAATATTCACAGCTCTGTCCATACGAACACCATATAGGTCAATATGGAGAATTTCTTCTGTTACAGGATGATACTGCACGGATTTAAACAAAACGTTTTGCTTTTTCCCGCCAACGGAAATATTAAAAATGCGTGCCCCGGATTTTACTGCTTCATGAAAATCTCCCTGGGAGATAACAATTGGGGTGCTACTTTTAGAGTTGGGGGAATAATAAATTCCTGGAATCATTCCTTCTCTCCGCAATTGTTTCACACCCTTTTTCCCGAGGCTTTCACGTTTATTAATATCAATTTTATGTTCGTTTGCCATTTTCTTTCACTCCTACAATTTAATTGAAATCGCGGAACATGGAACTTAAAGATGTTCCCTCTACGATTCGTTTTATGGATTCACCAAAAATGTCTGCAACGGAAATAATTTCCAATTTATCAAACACTTGGTTTTCATTCAGTTTAATGGTATCACATACTATCACTTTGGATATTGGTGAATTCTTCAGTTTTTTAATTGCTCCACCAGATAAAACCGGGTGAGTTGCCATAGCAATTACAGATTTCGCNCCTTCATTTATGGCTGTTTCAGCGGCATTACACAGGGTTCCGGCAGTATCTATCATGTCATCAATAATAATGACNTCTTTATCCTTCAGGTCACCCACCAGGTTTGCAACTTCAGCCTTGTTGGGTTTGGGTCTACGCTTATCAATCAGGGCAAATCCTAAATTCAATTTTTTCGCATAGGATTGACTCATTTTAGCAGAACCAACATCCGGAGCCAACACCACACCGGACTCTTCATTCAGGCTTAACCCCTTCAATTTGTCCAATAAAACCATACGTGAATACAAATGGTCAAAAGGAACATTCGCAAAGCCTTGAATTTGTGCTGAATGCAAATCCATAGCAATAATTCTGCTCACACCAACGACTGTAATCAAATCCAGCATAAGTCGTGCGGAAATGGGTACCCGTGGGCGGTCTTTTCTATCCTGCCTGCCATAGCCAAAATAGGGAATCACTGCCACCACATTTGAAGCCGATGCTCTTCGGGCGGCATCCAGCATGAGCAGAAGCTCTAAAATATTTTCAGCCGGAGGGTTGGTAGATTGAATAATAAACACATCTTCATTACGGATGTTTTCTTCAAACGCTACCAATAACTCTCCATCACTGAAAGTCTGAATATCTATCTTTCCCATAGGGATGCCTAGATAATCTGCGATTCCTTTGGCTAATTCAGGGTTTGATCTGCCAGTAAATACTTTCATTTCTGCTGGGGGATAGGGAGTCGAACCCCAATCCCATGGACCAAAACCATGTGTCCTACCATTGAACGATCCCCCAAAATAAATTTAAATGGATTACGAAATATATAATTTGGATTATAAACGAAAAACGGGAGAGGAAAGAAAGGTTTGGTATGGGGAGAAATTCCCCAATAAGGCTTCTGCCTTTTGTTGATTATCAAAGACACCAAACACAGTCGAGCCACTCCCCGACAGACCGGCATATAAAGCGCCTGCATTTTGCAGATTTTCTTTAATTTTTCCAATCTCTGGATATGTTTTACGGATAACCCGTTCAAAATCGTTGTCAAATAACTCCCATTTCATTGGCTTTGAAAGGGGCGGAAATTTAGGATGGCTTTTATCAGGCTGCAAAGATTTATTTAATGCCCCGTAAGCCCAGGGTGTTGAAATGTGAATTGGAGGTACTACCAATAAAAATGAAATTCCTTCCAAGGGAGCAAGATCTATGGGAGTTAACATGTCTCCAATACCCTCTATTAACTGCACACCCCCTTTAATAAAGAAGGGAACATCTGCTCCTAATTCTGCGCCCATTGTTTCTAATTCCTGCGGGAATAAATTGAGTTTCCAAAGTTGATTCAGGGCTTTTAATGTAGCAGCCGCATTAGAGCTGCCGCCACCCAGTCCGCCCCCTATTGGGATTCGCTTTTTTAAATGGATGGTATATTCTGTATCTACTGTCTCAGTTTTTGCACGAATTATTTTGTATGCTTTGGAAATTAAATTACTATCATCATCGGGCACTTCTGCNCCTTCTACGGAAAGTTGAAATGTTGCTGACAAACTAANCCCTAATTCATCCTGTAAATCAATTTCAACAAAATAGGATTGCAGATTATGATAGCCGTCCTCGCGCTTATTCAGGACTTGCAGCCCGAGATTTATTTTAGCGCTGGAGGTGTAATGATGAGTCTTGATTAGTGCAGATTTAATAATGAATCCATAGAATACTAAGGTGGAAAAATTACGATGAGACTTTTAGTGAGGATGACAAATATTTATTTGAAATTTCGATAAAAGTATGGCATCTTGTATTTTCTTGTTTGCGATTAGGAGAATATCCTATTTTTAAGTTTAACTTTTCGTCTATATGTATATTTTTCATTATTATAATTTTGTAGTTCTATGATTATGAATTTTTCTTCTTTTGCGGGAAAATTCTCAGGTAATTCGTGATATGATACCATCCAACTATCCGGCAATTGCCAATAATAAACCTAAATTGTTAGATCAGGTTATATCCGCTGTTCAAACTCGTTATTACTGCTGGTGCACTGAAAAAAATGTTGCAATTGGATTTTTCAATAAATTTTATTCTATGCTTTACGGCTCACCTTTTGGAATCCGGATACGATATCAGAACTATCCAAGAATTCATGGGTCATAAAAAACTGGAAACTACCATGATATATACCCATGTTTTACATAATGGCCCACTTGGTGTAAAAAGTCCGGGGGACACATTATGGTTAGATTTTTAAATTCTGCTTATACTGCAGAAATTAGCCGGATAACAGGAACGGAAAAACCGGGGGATATTGCTATAAATGCAATATTAGCAAAAAGTTACAAAGAAAATAGCTCTATATTTCAATCTGCATATACGGCTCAAAACCGCAGTATATCAAAAATCGGGTTGCAGTATATACAGGGTTAGAATGCCATCTAATGAATAAATCAAAAAAGAGTCTTTATTATGAAAAAGATCACAATGCTATCATTCGTTTACCTATTGGTTTCAGTTAATTTTCTTTTTGGTCAGGACAAATTTTTATATGCCAATCCTGGGGAATATTGGATTATTCTTTCTGATGATGTTGCAGTAATGCAAACACCTGAAGCACAAACAGACAGGGCCTCTTTTAATCGAATGCTTGTAACAGTAATCGGCAGAAATACAAAAGTTAAAGTTTTAGAATCAAAAGGTTGGCTTTCGGTTTGGCATAAAGTTAATGTTTTATCTGATGATGGAATAGTGGCAATAGGATGGATTTTGACTGAAGTTGTAAAATCGGCAAAAAAAACAACAAAGAATGGATCCAAATCTGTTTCTTCTAACAAATGGGGTGTTGTCAGATATACACACGGTGCCGCTAATGTTAGGGAATCCAGAAACACATCATCAAAATTAATTACTCAACTTAAAACAAATCAAAAGGTCAAGGCAGATTTTCTAAAAGATGGTTGGTATGCTATCTTTGAAATTGATGAATATTTTAAGGAAGAGTCTAACGCAATTGGTTTTGTTCATTCTTCCCTATTATATCCTGAACCAAAAAGTGATAAATCAGCCACCACTTCGAATAATTTGCTATCTTTCAAAATTGTAAAAAAAGAAGACCAAGGCTACAGGGGAACATCACGAATGACTTATCGTGTTTTGTTGAATGTTTCAGAAAAACCCAAAGAACAGAAAATCAAAAATGTTGCTTTAGCAATTTGGAATGATGGAAATAAATCTTGGAAAGAGTTTACAGTTTTTCTCTATTTGCCGGAAATGAACACAAATAGTATGGCATATGGTATAGCAAATTTTACTCCAAGTGGTCTTAAAGATTTTAATGTTCAAGAATACGCATTGTGGGATACAAAGTGGCAACAAAAGTAAGGCCGAATGGTACTCTAACCCTCACTCCACCGGACGGCTAATCTTGTGCGGTGAATTTGATGGGGTGCATAGAAATAAAACACTGGATCATTTAGAGAAGACCTTCCAGCAACATACCTATTAGCAGCAATGTCGGTGACCAGGCCTTTTCTATATTTATTATCTGTTAAACTCTGTGTTCATTTGTAGTTAATATAACTATAAGCCTATTCCAAAATAACATATGACCACAACCACTAAACTCTGGCGCATCATTGACCTCATTAACTGGGGCGCCGATCATTTTACCACAAAGGGCATGGATAATGCCCGGCGGGAAATGGAATGGTTNCTCTGTGATATTCTTAAATGTGAACGTATTGATTTGTACGTTCGCTTTGAAGAAGTAATGGATGAAGGCGAACTTGAAATTTTTCGCACTATGGTGAAACGCAGAATTGCCGGCAAACCTTTTCAGCATATTATTGGTAAGGCACCCTTTTATAGCAGAGATTTTATCGTTAATCAAAAGGTCCTCATCCCCCGCCCAGAGACAGAGATTCTCATTGAACGAATGAAAACAAATGGAAACGTAAATTCCCTTTTAGATATTGGTACTGGCACTGGCTGTATTGCAATTACTACAGGATTAGAAAATTTGGTTGAAAATATATTTGCCACCGATATTTCTCAATCTGCCCTTGAAATTGCCACTGAAAATATGAAACTTCACAATCTAGAAAATATTCAATTTGCCCGCCACGATTTTTTATCGCAAAACTTCAAAACCAAATTTGATGTGGTAGTTTCCAATCCCCCCTACATTGCTGTAAATGAGATGAATTCCCTTCAAGCCGAAGTGCGAGATTATGACCCCCCATCAGCCCTCACAGATAATGGTGATGGTCTATCCTTTTACCGCCGTTTTGCTGAACAATTTGAGAATCTATTAACTAGTGACGGCTATCTTCTGCTTGAGTTTGGTGGGAATGCCCAAAAAGGAGCTGTGGAATCAATCTTTCAAAATGTTGGTCTTAATACTGAATTTTTCAAAGACCTACAAAATGATTGGCGGGTGATTGAGGTGCGCAGATGAATCGTCTCTTTGCCGGCATCCAAATTCTCCGACCTTTGAATATGATTTTAAGTCTGTTTGCCGTATTCATAGCTGCATGGCTGGTAAACGGTATCACCTCTCCCTTGCTTCCTTACACCGCGCTTGTGGTTCTCTGTTTCGCCGGTGCATCCAATATTCTAAATGATGTGCTGGATATTCATATTGATGAGGTGAATCGGCCGGATAGAGTCCTCTCCTTGGGCAGACTTAAAGTTCGGGATGCCCTTATTATTATGAGTATTCTGTACGCTTTGGGTATTATGGCCACAAGCTATCTGGATCCATTAGGCAGGCAGATTGCCCTCATATTGGTATTGCCATTACTGGTTTTATACACACCACTATTTAAACGGCTGCCATTTATTGGCAATTTGGTTGTGGGTTCAATTTTAGGATTGGTATTTATCTTTACTGAAGGAGCAATTACTGGTCATGTGGATAAAATGTGGATACCTTTCTGTTTGGGTACTACCCTTTCTACCATTCGCGAACTGGTAAAAGATGCTGTGGATATGGATGGGGATGCTGTAGGTGATTTACAAACCTTCCCCAGAAAATTTGGCCTTGTGGCAACTCTCTGGCTGCTGCGCATACTCACCATCTGCCTCTGTCTTGGTGCGTCAATTCCCTGGTTTGAGAATTGGTATGGAAATTACTATTTCATTTTACTGATTGGGGCTGTGGCATTGCCATCATTATACGCTGTGTTCATTCTTTTACATGAAAGCTCTGGGTCAAATGACTATGCCATAACTGCAAAAATTTTCAAAGCAACCACAATTGGTGGAATGATGGTGATTCTATCAAGTGCTTTTTGATGATTGGGGACAGTGGCAGGGTTACAGAGATTGAAAGTAATAAAATTTTATCAATCAGACGGGTATCATCTTGAATTCATAGACCCATCAGATGGTTAAAACAACCAATTCCTAAGTGCCCAAATATATAGGTGTTTGATTAATAGCCCTGTCCTTTGGGGCAGGGATTAAATTATTTCAACCCAAAACGGGAATTACCGCCATAAATGATGGAGCAAGAAAAATTAAATTATTTTTGCGCTATCTCGTGTCTTTCGTGGGTCAGAACTACTAAACAGCTCCTTCATCAAATTTTTCTTAGTGATGGCGGAAGCTGTCACCAATCCTGAAAACAGGGCGCTGGTGACCCCAACCGTTAAGACATCCTGCCCAGTTAAATAGAGATTCTTAATTTCTGATTTGGGCTTCAGCCATTTCTGGTGAAAGCGATTAGGCGTATGGTCAATTCCATAGAGCTCTCCTTTGGGATAGTTAGCCAAACTCTTCACGGAAAGAGGAGTGGAAAGTTCGCTGTAAGCCATTGCTTCTTTTGCCTGGGGAACATGCTCATATACTTTTTCTAATATTCGTTCACTGAGTTTTTCTTTCATTGTTTCATATTCGTCTCCCCGATTTTTCCAGGGTTTGTCCTTCCAATTATCATACTCTGACCAATTGGCAACTGTGATGGCTTCCATTGTTGCAAATCCGGGATGCTCATCTTTAAAAGCGGGATCCTTCGCCGAGGGGAAAGAAACATATACTACCGGTAATTCCTTAGTTGAATCCTGCATATAATTGGCTACATTCAGATCATGGTTATAACCGGGATAAATCCACAAATTAGTATTGCCCAGTTTCAGTTCCTCAGCAGATTTATTCAAACCAATATAAAGACACATATAACTGCTGGTTGGTGTAATGGTTTTAAGTTGAATGGACATCTGTGAGAAAGCCTTGTTACTTCTTAGAAATTTGCCATAGGTATTCATCACTCCTGCAGAGCTGATGATGAGGGGAGCCAAAATTTCATCCCCCTTTTCTAAACGAACACCAACAGCCTTTCCTTTGTGGGTAATGATTTCATCCACGCCTGCATTTACATATAACACACCACCCATACTTTCGAGATAATCCACAGCCGTTTCGGCAATTCTGCGGGAGGTTCCAATAGGATAATTTCCGCCGTCCAAATAATGACGCACCACCATTGCATGCATGGCAAAACTACTGTCCCCTGGTGGAAGTCCATGATCGCCCCATTGGCCGCTGAGAACACCAAGAATAGTTTCATCATCGAATATATTCATAATCACTTCTCTGGTGGTTTTATCTGAATGTTTAAAGAATTTTCGGGTCATTTTATTGTAGGTGAAATTCCCCAGCCAGTTGGGCAGTGCTTTATTGGCAAAATAGGATTGACCCGATTTAACAGCCTCATCTACAACTTGAATATACTTAAGCAATTTATCTTTCGTGCCGGGAAAATATCCAGCCATATCCTGAATGAATTGCTCACGGGGAGCTACAAAATTGTACTGCTTATCGGGGAAAATAATTCGGTCATAATTATCCTCCATCTTATGCCATTCCAATTTACCGTTACTTACCAGATCAAATAATTTTCGCACAGGAGAACGGGGATTATGCACCTCACCAATATAATGAATGCCCACATCCCATTCATAGTCATCCCGCTTGAAGGTATGCGTCCAGCCTCCTGCTTTAAAATGTTTTTCCAGGATGAGGACTTTTTTACCCTCTTTCGCCAGTAGAATGCCAGAAGTTAACCCGCTTATTCCTGAGCCAATGATTATTACATCATATTTATTATTGGCATATTCACTACGCCAACCAGACCATTTCTTCAATATAATTTCCTTTCAGTTTATATGGAAATTTAGGACAGATGGATGGGATTTAAATCAATAATTAGATTAACTTTGCCCTATGAATTTGAAATTAATCCTTCTATTTATCTTCTAAAATGATTTCTGCAAATACAACCCATGTGGGATTGGTTCGAAGTGAAAATCAAGATGCCCTGGGACATATTAAAGTAGGCGACAATGATCTATTTGTTGTCTGTGATGGTGTTGGGGGGCTTCCCAATGGTGCGCTGGCCAGTAAAACTGTACTGGACTCAATCATCGCAGATTTTACTATGATGTCATCAGCAGAACCAGAAACTCATCTTCAATCAGCCCTGCAAAAAGCTCAAAAGGCCGTCATGAAAACTAATCCGAANCCCTTGGGTACTACNGTGGTTGCNCTCTATTTAGGTGATGGTTTCGCCTACACTGCTTGGTGTGGAGATAGTCGAATTTATCATTTTCGAGATAATCTTCTTATTTGGATGTCACGAGATCATAATGTTCTGCATGATATTTTAAATAAAGGTGAATCCAGAGGTAGTATGTTTATGAATCCACAAGCGTTGAATCGTTTTTTCGGACGTGAGTTTGAAGTTAAGTCCGATTATTATTCATTTTCAGTTGAGACGGGGGATCATTTATTGCTCTGTTCGGATGGACTTTCTAATTTTTTAATGGAGCCGGATATTATTCAGGCTGTCACTAATAATTTCCCACAAGATGCATCTGATATCATGGAAAGAAAACTGGTCACCGATGAAATTGGTGCTCCTGATAATTTCACCTGGTACATCATTCAAATTTAAATTAGAGAATTATGCTAAAAGGAACACATAGCTACATTGAGGATCAGCGCAACGAAAACATAATCATATATATTAACGGTGAATTCTTTCCCAGAAAT
>JGI26061J44794_1000518_pt1 | contig 17129 bp, 13 predicted proteins | sample MarorgKNORR_S2LV_5_FD_44794 | JGI IMG/M metagenome (IMG submission 44794) | reverse complement strand
ACGATTTCAGACGCATGTGAGATTCTAGGAATTCCTTGGGTTTTCGGCAGCATCCATCGCTTCGAAGGACAGGTCACGGTGTTCAACCATGAAGGCGGACCNAATTATCGCGATCTCTTCCCGACNGCACCGCCGCCGGAATTGGCGCCGAATTGCGCTGAGGCTGGAGTGTTGGGCGTTCTGCCAGGATTGGTCGGAACGATTCAAGCGACTGAGGCGTTGAAGCTGTTACTGGGAATTGGAGAGTCACTCTCTGGCAGACTGCTGACGATCGATGCCCTGAGCATGGATTTGCGAATTCTCGACTATTCCTCTGAGTCAAATCGAGAAGCGGTCACTGAGATGTCTGAGGAAAGCATCACTGCAGCCTGCTCCAGCATTGTCNTGGCGCAGGAGCCGCAGCAGAGCAATGGCGTTTCCTCACTCACCCCATTGGAATTCGTGATGAGACTGGATGAGGGGTGGAGTCCATTTCTTCTCGATGTTCGCCGATCTGTAGAGGAGATGATAGTCAGCCTGCCTGGCACTGACTTGCGTATTACTCACAGAGCCGTGCCAAAACGATCATCGGAGATTCCACGAGATCGAGATGTCGTCGTTTACTGCAGGACCGGCGGAAGGTCTGACGAGGTCGTGAATTGGCTTGGCGAATCAGGTTGGTCGCGCGATCGAGTGTTCAATCTTCTCGGTGGCATCCACCTCTGGTCGGATACGATAGACCCGCTGGTTCCAAAATACTGAGTATGGTTGCTACTTTGAATTTCCTAATTGTGGTATTATAATTCTTAGTTACGTGTTTATTAGTGGTGAAATGGTTAATTATTGCAATTTATCAAAGATATTTGGTGAAATAATTCGGATTTATGGTTGACCATCTCGGAGTCTATCGTTTAATTACGGTGTAATTGACAGATTTCTTAGTTGATACACCATCCAAGGATTGACACTTTCCTGATAATGTGGTGAATAGGGCAGACGTGCAGCGATTCATTGTTGTACAAGTGGACTCTCCGAGCCACATGGCCGGGCGTCGCGGATTGTGGCGTTGCTCCGCCTGCAATACACATCAGACTTGGAAATCACGCGACGCCGAGACCACTCGACTCGACCGCAAGTGCTCATCGTGTGGCAGAAGAATCAGAGTCACTCTCGACAGATCACTCAGTGGTCGCGGTCGTCGGCAACAGGTTCTGATCTGGGAAAGAGAGTTTCGCACTTCGATGTCAGACCTGGAACAGGAGGCCTCCTTACGGAATCAAGAGCAGGCCCGGCGCGCATCGAGGGAGGCTTCCGGCAGAGAATCCAAGGAATTCACCTCTCAATCCGACCTACCACCACTCTGGGGGAGGGGATGGCAACCTCGCATGGCTCTTTCCTTCAGCAAGAAATTGAGTTCGGAATCCGCTCGGCGTGAACTCCTCCGCTTCCTCGCCGAACGGCATGAAGGATTCATCGAAGCCGCGGCTTCCTGCTGGGATTCCTTGGCTGCACCACCTCACTTCGATGGAAATTCCTTCCATGAATTCTCGAATCAGTTCTGTCATAACTTCGCCGAGCAATTACACGAGAGGCTCTACGAACCCTCGATGGCTCGATTATCTGAGACTGAAGTGATTCCTCGCAGATCTGGTGCCCTCCATCTCAACCGGCGTACTGCAAGGCTGTGCCGAGACATCGCCCTCTGTTTACGGAGGATCGCACATGGTTCTGCGGTAACTCTCGAGCACCGCTTGCGCTGGCAACGCTGGATGACTCGAACAAGAGCTGTGGACGAACACCTCAAGGATCTGTTCATGAACGGTATTCCCACACCTGACGGCGGCAGATTCGGTGGTAAGGGCTTCCGCTCGACTTGGCAGGAAGCTGTGGCTTGTTGCGCCACCGCCATGGTCCGAGCAGTCGATCTGCCTGAGCGTGATCGATCTCTGGCCGATGTTGTCGCGCCGATGATTCGAGACGTCGGCCTGGCTCTCGCCATGGGCCAGACTCCGCTCGAGATCTTCGCGGCCCAGATGGGGAAATCTGGATCTTTCATGGATGGAGGTCACGAAGGCCATGGCGGTCGGGACCTCCATGTCGGGAATTGGGACAAGAGAATCCTCCCCCCCTCGGCACCTCTGCCGATTGCAAGCGCTACCACGACAGGCATCGCACTCGCGGCAAACAGGCTCGAAATACCTCGATTCCACCTCGCACCTGTTGGTGAGGGCTGCAGCAGCAGCGGCGAGTTCTGGGAAGCGATGAACCTCGCCGGCGCCCGTGGCCTGCCAATCGCTTACATGATTCAGAACAATCAGATCGCCCTCGACACCTTCACCACTGGTCAATCGGGGGCAGAGACATTTGGCGACAAAGGCCACGCGATGGGCATCCCATCATGGACGATTGACGGATCTGACCCTCTTTCATTCCATTCTTCGACTGCAACAGCCCGAGAATACGCTCTAGACGGTGGCGGAGCCACACTGATCCACGTCGAGACGATGCGAGGATGTGGCCACGCTCATCACCACGACGACCTCTACCTTGGCGCGGCTTCAGGCAACCCGCCCGGATATGTGGAACGGGAACTCATGACTTATTGGGCTCAGAAGGACCCACTGCCGAATCATCGCGAACTCCTCATACGCATGGGGGTGAGCGAATCCGCTCTTACGGCCATGGAGATGCAGGAGCAGGAGTCTATCGACGCTGCCCGCGAGGAGATGCAGGAGATGCCTTGGCCAGAGGGCTCGAGCGTCGGCAAAGGAGTGACGAGCCTGCAAGATGCAGCGACTCACTCCGAGCAGATCAACAGAATTGGAGGCGATATCGAAGGCGGCGGCAGCGTGCTTGAATCAGGCGTCTGCTCGATCGAGTTTTCAGACGCGCCCAACGCCTGGACATACAGCAAGGCCATCCAGAACGCGATGGTCACTCTGGCTGAGAAATATGCTGAGACTATCGTCTTCATGGGTGAGGATATGGAGCTCGCTGGTGCCTTCGGCCTAAATCTGCCTCTGAAGGCTCGCGGTCACTCGAACAAACTGCTTGATATGCCTCTTTCAGAAGCCATCATCATCCACGCAGCAACCGGCGCTGCCCTTGGTGGGATGAGGCCTGTAGCAGAGATTCAGTTCGGTGGATTCGCCGCTCTGGCGATGAATCCGCTGATCAATAATGCAGCGCAACTGCGGTGGCGCTGGGGCGCCGAGGTGCCTCTGACCGTTCGCATCCCACTCGGCGCCAAGACCAGAAGTGGTCCCTTTCACGCGAACATGATTGAATCATGGTTCGCTAATGATCCTGGTTTGATCATCGTCTTCCCGAGCACTCCTCAGGATGCTTACGACATGCTCGTCGAAGCCCATGCTCTGGACGACCCTGTAGTATACATCGAGCACATCGGTTTGTACGGCTTGCGAGGCGGAAAGACCGGATGGGGAGAATCGATCAGCCAACTCGTTGACACAGATTCGGTACACGTCGCGCCTCGCGCGCGGGGAGAGCAGCATCGGTCAGGCGCATGTCGTCCGCGGCGGCAAGGATGTGACCATCGTCACCTGGGGTGCGATGGTCCACGTCGCGCTGAACGCGGCAAGAGAGGCGGCTCAGCGCGGAATCGAAGCAGAGATCATCGATCTGAGAACCATCTTGCCATTCGATGCACAGACCTGCATCGATTCGGTCCGAAACACGGGCCGGCTGCTGGTGTTGCAAGAATCCCAGTATACAGGCGGCTTCGGTCACACCGTCAGCAGCCGAATCCTCGAAGAGGCATTCTGGAATCTCGAATCGGCTCCAGTCGTCCTTGGAGCTCTGGACACACCGGTGCCATTCTCGCCAACCTTGGAGGATCACACCATCCCGTCGGCAGAATTGGTCCTCCGACATCTACGGCGCATGTGTGACTGAGGCCGAGAGAGATGTCAAACATGATGGGCGAGGCGGAATGGACTGTGAGGGGTGGATGATGTTCGGATTAACTGGCCTGTCGGACCCTGTTCTGGTTCTCGTCGGCTTCATCCTGCTGCTCTCTGGGGGTGAAGGAGTCGTCCAAGGTGCGGTGCAGATCGCATACCGCCTGCGAGTCCCTCCACTCCTAGTCGGCTTCACCATCGTCGCCATTGGAACTTCATTGCCTGAGCTCGCTGTCGCCATCGAAGCAATCGGTCGAGGAACCCCGGACATAGCGGTTGGTGGCGTCCTGGGTTCCAACGTCGCGAATGTGATGCTCGTTCTCGGAACCGCTGCACTGCTCGGCTCAGCTGGTGATGCAGGTGTGGGTCTTCGCCGGGATTCTAAAGCAGTGATCGCTGCCACCATCATCCTCTTCATCTTCGTCAGAATGGGCGAGATTCCGTACTTCGGCGGTATCGCCATGCTGCTGCTTCTGTTGGCCTACTACACCTACTCTTACCTCTACTCACGCGGAAAAAGGGATCAGGAGGCCGAGGATACATGGCTGCCGGACAACATCCTCGCGGCGATTGCAGCCATTATCATCGGGGGCTACATGATCTGGCAGGGCGCGGGCTTGCTCTTGGAGGGAGCCACTGGCCTGGCCCTGACCTTTGGCATCCCTGATTCGGTCGTCGGCCTGACGATAATCGCTCTGGGCACCTCGCTTCCCGAACTGGCTGTGACCCTCATCGCAGCACTTCGCAATCAGGGCGGCGTGGCGATTGGAAACATCCTCGGCTCGAACGTCATCAACATCCTCGGCATCCTCGGAGTTGCCTCTGTGGTAGGAGGAGGAATCGAAATCGCATCTGAGTTCGCTGGACGTGACATCTGGGTGGTCATTATCACTTCAGGTCTCGTCACAGCGATGCTCCTGAATGATCGTGAGATCGGGCCACGAGTCGGTGCTACGATGGTAATTGGATATTTCGCATACATGGTTTTCCTCTACGCCTCTTCGTGAAATTGACCATTACGCCTCATCACGAAATCGAACAAAAATGATTTGTCAACCCTCTCTTCACTCGCACCTCTTGTGGCTCCCAGGGCGAACCGCTAAGTCGGATGCACCGCTGGCAGCATCATGGTCGAGTTCCGCTTGTCAGAGGAGCAGGAGATGCTCAGGGAACTTGCGCACGAATTCGCGCAAGACTCGATTCGGCCCCATGCGAAGCACTGGGACGATGCAAATGAATTCCCGATGGATGTTATCGCTGAGGCTCATGGCCTCGGCCTGACCAATCTGCACGTGCCTGAGGAATACGGTGGCATGGGGATGGGAATCGCTGACGAGGTTCTGGTCACAGAGGAATTCGCCTGGGGTGATCCTGGCTTCAGCACAGCTGCCTATTCGAACGGTTTGACAGCCGGTCCAGTCATCACAGGAGGGACCGAGGAACAGAAGATCGAGTATCTCGGGCGTTTGACCTCAGCCCCGAAGATCGCCTCCTATTGTGTGACTGAGCCTGCCGCAGGCAGCGATGTCGCCAGCATCGAATCGCTGGCGGTTCGAGATGGCGACCATTACATCCTCAACGGCGAGAAGATGTTCATCACCGGAGCCGGTCATGCTGACTGGTTCTTCGTGCTGGCATTCACCGACAAGTCCGCTGGCTACAAAGGCATGAGCAGCTTCATCGTCGAATCGGGCTGGGATGGCGTCGAACTGGGCAAGAAGGAGTCAAACATGGGGCAACGCGCATCCGACACTCGAGGGGTCCTATTCGACGATGTCCACGTACCCGTCGAGAACCTCATCGGCGGTAAGGAAGGTAACGGCTGGTTCAACGCCATGAAAGCCTTCGATCTGTCTCGTCCGAACGTCGCAGCACAGGCAGTCGGAACCAGCCGCGCCGCCTTCGAACATGCCTTGCAGTACTCCGATGAGCGCGAGACCTTCGGCAAGAAGCTGCATCGGCATCAAGCGATCCAATTCATGCTCGCCGACATGAAGACGAAGATCGAAGCGAGCCGCCTCCTGACATGGCGAACCGCATGGGAGGCGGACAATGGAATCCGCAACACCGAGAGCGCTGCCCACGCCAAGCGCTTCGCCGCTGATTCCTGCATGGAAATCACCACCGATGCGGTGCAGATCTTCGGTGGTTATGGCTACTCAGAAGAATATCCCGTCGCCCGCCTGATGCGGGCTGCCAAGGTTCTGCAGATCTACGAAGGCAGCAGCCAGATTCAACGCATGATCATCGGTCGCGAGATCACTCGCGACTTGTGATTTCCCTTCGGAATAACAGTGATTCAGCCCAGAGGGCTGTTCGGTCAGCCAACCGTTTCCTTCAAAGTCGGTCCGCGATGCCCCGAAGGCGATTACCATGAGCGATTCGACGGATTACCTCGGGCGGCTGACCGCTTTCACCATCCTTGCGCTGATGCTCGTTCCCGCCCTCGCAGCCGCGGTCCCTCTGCCCTCTGAACAACCTCAAGACTCCCTCGATGTTGTCGATGAAAGGACGGTCCTCTGGTGGGAGAATACCAACATGGACCTCGACCAAGACCGCGTCCACGACGCCATCTGGGTCGCCCCATATTCGACTCACTACGATTACGTCGACGATGCTGGTCGAATCAGTGTCATCGTCGATTTCGACCACGAACCGAATGCTGCGGATGAGCAGATGCTCGAGCGAGAGGTCGACTTTGAAACCCAATTCAGATACTGGCTGATACACTCAATCGCCGGCCGAGTCGACCTCGATAGAATCGACGATATCGTTTCACTTCCCGGCGTAGTCTTCGTCGAGCTCGACGGTCGACTCGAAGTTCTGATGAACGATGTCAAGCCGACCCACGGCGTCGACCTCGTCTGGCAGGATACCGGCTACACTGGAGCCGGTATCACCATGGCCATCATCGATACAGGAATAGACGGCAACCATTCAGGAATCGACGACCTCGATGATGACAACAGCACCCACGACCCGAAGATCCTCGGATTCTACGACGCCATCAACAATCCAGACAAGACCAACGGCACCGAAGTAGAGCCTTACGATGACCACGGCCACGGCAGCCACTGCGCCGGCATAACCACCGGAACCGGGGCACCGACATACGAATACATCGGAATTGCACCACAGGCAAACCTCGTCGGAGTCAAGGTCCTTTCAGGCAGCGGCAGCGGCTCTTACGCCCAAGTGATGGCAGGCATGCAATGGACTGTCGACAAGCGCCATGACTTCAACATCCGAGCCGCCAGCATGAGTCTTGGGGGACCTGCAGTCTCAGAATGGACTACCTCCGAACAAGAATCAGTCAACCGCATGGCAAACGAGATGATGCGAGCAGGCGTTGCTCTCTTCATCGCTGCTGGCAACGCCGCCTTCAGCGCCCAGATAGGAACACCCGGCAGCGCTGAAGACGTCATCACGGTCGGCGCCCTCGACAAGAACACAGCAATCGCAGTCTACTCGAGCCAAGGGCCGACCGAGGAAGGACGCATCAAACCGAATCTCGCCTTCGTCGGCAGCAGTGTGATGTCAGTCGAGGCCAACACGGGAACCGGCTATACGGCGATGTCCGGAACCAGCATGGCAACCCCTGGCGCGGCCGGCGTGGCGGTGTTGATGTACCAGGCGAATCCTGATCTTTCACCCTTCGATATTCGCAATATCATGCAGGAAACTTCGACCTATCGACAATGCCACTACATGGCTGCGAACGAACCCTGCGCCGAAGATGCGATTCCCAAAAACCGGCAAAACAACGTCTACGGCCACGGGCACGTCAATGCCCAACCGGCTGTTGAAGAGGCTGCCAACAGAGTCTACGAGCTCAATCTCGCGCTGAACATCACATTGTCAAGTGAGATTGGTCAAGACAATCGGGTTCACGTCGACCAAGGTGGCTTCGTGGCTTTCGCCGTTGAGGGTGGGGCGATGCGCATCCAATGGCGAACTTGGGATATGCGAGATAATTGGATGAATCTGGCTGATTTCGAGGTTGGCGACGAGCAGTTCGAGGTGACTCATTCGCTGCTCGTCGACCGCTTGCAGTTTCTGCCGAATAACACGATCGAAGGCAATCAGGTGATTCTGGTTCGAGCCATCAAGGATGATCAGGCTTCGACGAACTTGGCGGTCAGTATTCACCTGATGGGAGAGGAGAAGTCGGTGACGACGGATTCAGGAGGTTCATTCATGGGTCTGCTCGTCGGATTGCTCGCTCTGTTGGTGCTGGTGCTTCTTGCAGCGCTCACTTTCGCTGGCGTGCAATTGCACGAGCGCGGTTATTTCGACGATGATGATGATTACGACGAGGAGATGGATGAAGCCATCGAATCAATCATGAGCGAGGATGATGCCGAATCCGATGATGGCGATTGAGCGAGCCCTTCTTCTGGCTGCTGGTGCGAGTACCCGGCTCGGCGAACCCAAGCCTCTGGTCGATGTCGATGGACAGACTCTGATCGAAGTGGTTGTCAATCTGCTTGCCGAGGCTGGACTCGAAGTGACAGTGGTGACTCGGGCCGAACTCGTGGAAGGGATTCGCCTCCGGTTACCCGATGCTCACATCGTCGTCAATCCTGAGCCCGAGGTAGGGCGTACCGGCAGCATCCAGTGCGGACTTGCTGCACTCGGTGGCGGACCAGTTCTGATCGTGCCTGTCGACAGGCCGGGTTTCTCCGCTTCGACATTGGCACTTCTGACCGAATCTGAGGAGACGGCCTGTCCAACCTCAAAAGGACGCGGTGGGCATCCTGTGGCTATCTCGGCCGCTGATGCACAAGTCATTCAAGACGCGGCTCCCGACACGCCATTGCGCGACCTGATAGAGCCGAAGCGCATCGAAGTCGATGACCCAGACCTGCACTTGAACATCGACACCAGATCTGATGTCGAAAGACTCAGAGCGCTACGAAGAGACTCGTGACGTACATCACGAGGATTCCAGCCAGCACACCACCGTGCAACGACCAAGCGTTGAGAGAAGTGCCATCCTTTCGCAGACCCGCGAGAACCTCGACAACGACGTAAAGCACAGCGCCAGCAGCGATGGCGAAGAAGAAGATAGCGAGGCTGTTGGCGAACCAAGTCAAACCGATATATGCACCCAAGATTGTCGGTGCACCGGCCAGTGCACCCAACCCAAGGAGGCGCTTGATACTCGGCAACTCACCACTCTTGGCAAGAGGTCCGATTATGGCGATTCCCTCTGAGAGATTGTGCAGAGCGAAACCGACTATGAGCGAATTCGCCAGCGCGGTCACACCCGCGCTGACGGTGATGCCCACGGCCAATCCTTCACCCATATTGTGAAGGCCGATTGCAAGCGCGATCAACCAAGCGAGCTTCTCGCCACTCGAGGTATCCACTCGCCCACGAATCCTCTCGTCGACATAGACCAGCCCGAGCAGACCGAGAGTCAATCCNAAGATGAGAATCGCATATCCAGCATGAGGTGCGAGGGACAGCCCTAACAAATCGAAAATTGCCATATCCAGAGCCGGAACCGAGCCGGTCGCAGTGTCGGCAACCTGCATCGCTGCGATGAAGCTGTCAGCCTCTTCCATCGCCTCGGCACCGAGGTCAATCAGCAGGAAGAGCAGAACTCCAACGGTGAAGCAGAGGAGGAAGGTCATCCATTTTGGATCGAGATTCCGGAATCTATCGATTGGCAGCATTCCTATGTAGACTGGAATCACGCCGATGTACAATCCCAACAAGATCGCTAACCAAAGAATATCCAACATTCATTCATCTCCTGNGATCACTTTCAGCCGCCCCTGCATGCCGGCCTCGATATGACCTGAAACGCTGCACGCGTAGGAATATTCACCCGCTTCTCCAGCGGTCATCAGCCAATCACCGAAGGTCAGCGAACCCAGAGAGACCGACCACATCTCATCGGTTGTCGTCACGCCATCGATGACCTGTGAATTGTGATCATTCTCCAAAACGTGGCCGCTGACATAGAAATCATGAGCATCGTTCGGCCCGACATTGATGATGCGGAATCGAACTNGCTCACTCTCTACCAGAGTTATTTCAGGAGTCAAAGGAGCCACACGCCCATTGATGACTTCGAATGATCCCTTGCGNGTCACCTCCGGTCCAACATCGCCGAGGAAGAGCAATACCTCGTGATCGACTGGTTCTTCGGTGCCATCGACGACGATTATCGCACCGTACATCCCTCTCTCGATGCCTTCGCCACTCTCAGGAATCGTCAAGCCGTGGAGGAATGGTTCCTCGTCCAATTCAGCGACGCTGTCGTGGTATGCCCAAGTCCCGACCGAATCTGGTAATGCTTCGAAGTAGTANGTTCTCGAGCCGCCGGGTGGGACGAAGGAATTCGAGAGGAATGTTCCGTCGCTGTCGCTGTCAAAGGCTAGGCCGTGNGCGTGGAATGAAGCGATTGTCGAAAGGCGGTTTGTGAGAGTGATTTCCAGCCGGTCTCCGACTCTGGCGCATATTGTTGGTCCCGGCACGGAGCCGTTGAATGTCCAGATTGGAATTACGTGGTCTGGGGCGATTTCCCAGTCCGCTGCCTGCGCGACCAATTCGTAGCGGCGGACATCGTTACCGGCTGGTAAATTGCATAGTAATTCTGGGCTGTCGTGGGCTCCGGTGTGACCGAGTTGCTCTGGTTCTGCCGGCTGGCCATCGTTGAAATCGAGGAGGATTGAGGGTGTGAGTAACTCGAACAGGACGAGAAATACGAAGACGATGATTGGCGTTTGACCGGAGAATATCATCGAGGAATCGTCCATCATTCGACCTCCTGGACTTCCAGATGACCCATCATTCCAGCATTGATATGGTCGTAGATATGGCAGTGATACATCCACTCACCAGCCGAATCTGCATCGAAAGCGAAGACCGACACATCATCGGCCAAGGCGCCGCGAGCGGGATGAATCCTTCTGGCCGCGAGATCTCTGGATGATAGACCGCTGAATGTGGGCTGAGGAACTTGTTGTCGATCGGCCGACCTTCGTCAGAATCGATCCATCGATGTCCGTGGATATGGAAGGTATGTTCCTCGGATGGACCGATGTTGAGCAGATGCACCTGTACACGCTCGCCTAATTCGAAGTTCCAGACAGGCAGGTAGGGGAAGGCGAAGCCATTGACGATTGCAGCATAGGTATCAGGGTGATAATCGGGTTGGTATTCACCCAGAATGACGACGATTTCGTGATCGACTTCGGGCATGCCGTCGCGAACGATCAGCGCGCCGTGCAAACCTCGGCCAGTGCCCTCGTTCCCGTTCGCCAGATCGTGGTAGAGGTAAGTTCCCGGCTTGATTAGCGAGGAAGCTGAATACGCCTGTCTGTTCAGGCGCGACCTGTTCCGGATTCACAACACCTTCTGGAGAATTGAGATGCACATGGAAAGACACAGGAACCTCCAAAGTGTTCGTCAGAGACACCTCAATCGTATCGCCAAGATTGGCGCAGAGCAACGGAGCGGGAACAATTCCATCGAATGTCCAAGCATCGATCGTCCCACCGAGGGTGAACTCCCAATCGGTGTACTGAGCGGTCAAGGAGAATTGTTTGAGAGTCGAATCGTCGGGCGAACAGGCCAATTGAGATTCAGAATGGGAATCTGTGTGACCGGCCTTGTCGCGACCCTCCATCGAGACATCCTCCGGAAGAAGGTCAGTCGGCAGAGCGATGGTCAATCCAAAGAGCATGATGATCACCAGAACCAGGGCATTAGGACCCTGTTGCAATCTTCCAGAAAACATCTTCAAACCTCTTTCGCGAAGTGCTGCTCGGTGCTGAGGATTCGCGCCCTCGCGTGAACCACTATGTCTCTCTCATGGAGGCTCTCATATCAAAGTTAGCCTAGGCTAACTCGGTGTCCAGCGGGGCAGAACAAGTCCAAATGCGGAACCATGTTTCCGCATACGTGACCAGCGCCACACTCGCATGGGTTCTCGAGAGATTGGCGCGAGGCGAACGCGTCGCGCTCGCCTCAGTAATTCAAGCGAGTGGAAGCGTACCGGGAAAACCGGGAGCGCGTTTGGCGGTAAGCGACCAACGCTTGCGGCACGGAACCGTTGGGGGTGCGGGTCTGGAACTGCGCGTCGAGAAGCATCTGCAACAGATGCTCATCAATGGCTCATCGGGCAGTCACGTCGAGACTTATGTCCTGCACCGCGATGCAAAGGGAAAAGAGGTCGAAGCCTTGGACAGCCTCTGCGGCGGTCGAGTGACCGTCTCTCTGGAGGTTCTGGAGCCTGTGCCCCACGTACTGATCGCGGGTGGTGGACATTGTGGGCAGGCTATCGCTGCAGTCTGTGAAAATCTTGGCTGGGCCCATAGCGTCTTTGATGTGCGGCGAGAATTCGCTGCTGACGAACTCTACCCGAACGCCGTCGAGAATCATGATGGAAGCGTCGAGACTTTTCTCCAGACACTCGCCGGCGATGCTCTGATTCGATTCTCAGACATCCTGCTGATCGGTCACGATTGGGCTGTTGACCAGGATCTCTTGATTGGAATACTCCAGCGGCGGGGTGGCTCGGATCGGCCGAGAATCGGTGCGATCGGTTCGAAATCGAAATGGAAGGCTTTCAAGACATCAGCTCTGGACGCAGGAATCGAAGAAAATGCGATCGATTCGGTGAGATGCCCAATCGGCATCGACATCGGCGCAACCAGTCCTGAAGAGATTGCCGTGGCTGTTTGCGCCGAAATTCTTGCGCTTGAGCGCGGGAAGATATGAAATCAGTATTCGAGAAGTCTCTCCGCCTCTGTTTCGTCGGGTTCTTGGAGTACAGGAGGTGCCTCGACGATCTTGGGTTGGCGCTCGAGACTCGGGATGAAAGTAGCGATTGAAATCCAAATCAAGACGATCAAGAGTACAGCATAGAAACCATTCTGTAAAGTGTGCTTGAATGTATCATCAAAGAACGTGACGGAGAGAAAACCGAAGAGCAGCCCAGCGATGAAGGAGATGGTCAAGGCTGATGAACCGAGGATCGCTAAACTGACTCGGACTGGCATCTTCGTGAATGAACCGAAGATGAAATTGACGATTTGTGAGATGTTCTTCTTAACCCAGTTGAAGGCGCTGACGAAGAATTTTCGCAGAATGAATTGCTCCAGCATCCCTACCCCTCAGAATCAATGCGTGGGTCAATAGAAAATGAAGGTCACCCAAGCCAGCGCTTGCAGGTGACTCATGATTCCATGAATGAGTGAAGGTCTGCCCTCGAGTGATAGTCCTCAACCATAATGCCCGAAAATCACTGAATAACAGACAATTCTTGGCCTCGAAGCCAAAGAATCCGAATTATCACTGGATCTGATATTTCGGTGAGTTGAATACTGCAGGCTGTAGTGGCATATCAATGCGGAAGGTGGTCATGAGGTGGAACATCGCTTCGATTCAAGGCGCCAAGGAACTCTCGAAGATTCTGAACATCTGCGAAAGGATCGAGGTGCTGGCGCATCTCGAGGTATCTCCTGACGGAATCGTGCAACTGGCTGAAGTCAAGGTGAAGGAAGGCCACGACGTTCACGAACTATCGGAATTGGACAGTTTCAAGGTGATGGATATCCATGAGGAGAATGAGGATGGCGTCCTCATCAGTCTTCTCTGCACTCACACCCTCGCCAAGTCGGCAATCGAACTCTCTAACCTGCATCTGCAGTGCCCTTACGGAATCGATGCTGAACGAGGAATGGAGATGCGTATCTCTGGCCTCACTGGCTCCATGCGACGCTTTCTCGCCTTGCTGCGCTTGATTCTCCCACCCGACAAGGTCAGCGTCATCTCCATGCGGAATGATGTGGTCAACGACTGGGCCGAATTGCTGACCGAGCGGCAGCAGGAAGTACTGCGGTTCGCTGTCGAAAGAGGGTATTACGAGAACAATAAGGAAATCACCATCAAAGAGCTTGCAGAAGAGATGGGAATCTCTCGCTCGACCTTCGGCGGGCACCTTCAGCAGTCCGAGAAAGCGATTCTGACGAAGGTCGGTCACGATCTTGAATGAGTCCGAAGGACTCAGACCGAAGCGTAATAGGTCAATCCGGATTGGTTGGGCTGTATGGTCCAGCATAGGCTCCCGATGCTTCCGGCCGCCGGAGAGGTGCCGTGGCGCGCTGTCGTCAATGGTACCGAGAAGGAACTGGCCATCGAGAGCAACGCCATTCTGCTCGATGTCCTGAGAGACCAAGCCGGCTGCCTCGGTGCGAAACGGGGTTGTGACATGGGTACTTGTGGCTGCTGCTCGGTGCTGATCGACGGTCAGCCTCGGCTCTCCTGTCTGACCCTCGCAGCCGAGGCTGATGGCCGTGACATCACCACCGTCGAAGGCCTCGCTGACGGTCACCATCTGCACCCTATCCAGCAGACCTTCGCAGATTACGGCGGAAGCCAATGTGGCTTCTGCTCACCCGGCTTCCTCGTGGTGATTTCGGCACTTCTTGAAGAGAATCCGACTCCTTCGGACCCCGAAATCAAGTCGGCGATCGAAGGTAATCTCTGCCGCTGCACAGGCTACCAGCAAATCGTTGACTCGGTGCGAGCAGCCTCGCAGATTCTTACCTCGGGCGGGTCGATTGAGGACTCGACCGCCCCGAAGAGCGACCCTCATCCGGGATTTAGTGAGGAGGGGGCCTCATGAGCGTTGAGAAGAAAGATGATGAGATGGTCGGCTACCGGCAGCAACCGGGCAAATTACCATTCTCCAAGCCAGGTTCAGGCGGCAAGAATCAATTCTCCAAGCCGACCGACGCATCGATTATTCCCGAATCCCAAGGCGGCTCGAAGAAGCAGCCATGGGGTCCGCACCCNCACGATGAATTGGTCAGCGGCCAAGCCATCGGCAAACCAACAGCGATGGTCGACAGCCGCTGGAAAGTAACCGGCCAAGCCCATTACGGCGACGATGTCCGCCTCGCAGGAGAACTCATCGGGCGCATCGTCCGCTCACCGCATCACTATGCTCGAGTCCTCTCGATAGACGTCACGAAGGCCCTCGAACTCCCTGGGGTGATAGCNGTCGCCACAGGGGCGGACGCGGCCAATAAATTCGGCGTGCTGCCCGTCACCAAAGACGAGCACGCGATGGCTGTTGAGAAGGTCAGACACGCTGGCGACCTCGTCGCCTGTGTCGCAGCCGAGACGGAGGCAACGGCGCGAGAAGCAGAGCGTCTCATCGAAGTCGAATACGAGATTCTCGATTCCATCCACGATATGAGAGATGGATTGGAGGACTCGCAAACACCGATTCACGACCGAGGCAAGTACCACATCGGCGAGTCTAATATCCAGAAACGCGTTTTCCAGGAATTCGGCGATGTCGCAGGAATGTCACAGGCAGCGGTTGCCAGCCACAAGCAGAATTGGCTTTTCGCGGGAGTGAATCACGCAGCGACCGAACCTCATGCAGTCGTCGCGCACTGGGATCCGTCGGGCCGCCTGACGGTTTACACACCACAGCAGGTTCCGCACTATCTCCACCGAGCCTTGGCTGATGTCCTCGAGATTCCGATGCACCAGATCAATGTCCACCGCACCTTCGTCGGCGGAGGTTTTGGTGGGAAATCTGATCCATTTCCGCACGAGATGTGTGCTGCGATTCTGGCGCGGAAAGCTGGCAGGCCTGTGAGAATCTGTTTGGACCGCGAGGAGGTCTACTGGATCAATCGCGGTCGGCATCCCTCTCGTATCGAAATGAATCTGCACGCGGATTCCGAGGGGCGCATCTGCGGCATCGAGACCGATGCGCTCATCGATGGTGGGGCTTTCGCTTCATTCGGCCATGTCACGACTTACTACAACGGCGTCCTGCACACCGCGCCTTACGAAATTGGCGCATTTCACTACACCGGGGCTCGGGTTTGGACGAACAAGCCGGCGAGCGGCGCGATGCGTGGTCACGGCGCTGTCAATTCGCGCTGCGCTGTCGAAGTCGGAATGGATGATCTGGCAGAACAATTGGCAGTAGACCCAATAACTCTGCGTCTGGCCAACTTACTACCACCGCACTCGGCTACCATCACCGGATTCAGGGTCACGAGCATTGGTATGCGGGAGTGCCTCGAGCGCGTCAGGGCAGCGAGCGGCTGGGACGATAAATTCCGCAAAATGCCCCTCGGCAAAGGCATCGGCATCGGCTGTGGCTTCTTCATCTCCGGCAGCGCCCTGCCGATTCACTGGGATCCGAACAAGTTCCCTCACGCCACCGTCCACCTGAAGATCGACATGGATGGCGGGGTCACGGTCCACACCGGTGCGGCCGAGATCGGCCAAGGCTCAGACACGGTCATCGCCCAATCTGTCGCCGAAGTTCTCGGCCTCCCTCTGGACATGATTCGCATCAAGTCGCGCGACACTGACACATCGCCCGTCGACCTCGGCTCATACTCGTCACGGGTCACATTCATGAATGCCAACGCTGCAATTTCGGCAGCGATGGGGATCCGCGATGAACTGCTCGACGCAACTGTCGAAATCACCGGTGCTGAGCGCAACAAACTCGTCATCGGCGACCGCCGAATCTTCGCTAAAAACGACCCCGCGGTCGGAGTCTCTTACCTCGAAGCACTGCACAAAGCGCAAGAAGACCGCGGCGCATTGGTGTCATCGGGTGCCTACCGAACACCCCCGATGGGCCGCACCCACAAGGGCGCGGCAGCGGGCTTAGCGCCCGCCTACTCGTTCTCAGCCTACGTGGCGGAAGTGTCCGTCGACATCGAGACCGGGCAAACGAAAGTGGACAAGGTCTGGGCAGCTCACGATTGTGGAAAAGCACTCAATCCTCTAGCGGTCAAAGGGCAGATCATCGGCTCTTGCCACATGGGAATGGGCCAAGTCCTCTCCGAAGAAATGCGCTACCTGCGAAGCGGTCATCTGATGAATCCCGACTTGCTGGATTACAAGATCCCAAGCGTTCACGAGATGCCAGAAGTCATTCCGATCATCGTCGAATCAAACGATCTCGAAGGACCGTTCGGCGCCAAAGAGGCAGGCGAAGGACCACTTCTGCCGATACTGCCTGCCGTCTGCAATGCTGTCTACGATGCTATCGGTGTGAGGACGTCTGAGTTGCCAATCACACCGGACCGGATGTATCGAATGATCGAGAATCGCTGCAGAGCCGAGAAAGTCTCAGACCCACTCGACCTTGCGAGCCCTAGGCTTGAGCACTCTGCTCTGCAAGATACACTCGATGCGCGCGCGAATGCCCACACGGAGCGTGATATC
>JGI26061J44794_1000509_pt1 | contig 17326 bp, 11 predicted proteins | sample MarorgKNORR_S2LV_5_FD_44794 | JGI IMG/M metagenome (IMG submission 44794) | reverse complement strand
TTATTATCTCGCTATTTTATTGGTTTGATTTTACAAATCTTAATATTATTTATTATTTATACAGCTGTGCTGTTAATCTTCGGAATTAAAAACGCAATAGTAATAGCATTTTTATGCGCACTACTCAATCTGATTCCTTATGTTGGTCCACTAATTGGTGGTTTTTTAATGTTAATTCTCACGATGTCAAGTAATCTTGGAGCAAGTTTCAGTGATGTTATTTTACCGAAAACTATTTATGTAATGATTGGTTTTGTTTTTGGGCAACTGGTAGATAATTTCTTTAGCCAACCTTTTATTTTTTCTAAAAGTGTAAAATCCCACCCTTTAGAAATCTTTTTAGTCATTGTTATTGCAGGTTTATTGTTTGGCGTTATAGGCATGATTGTAGCCATACCAACTTATACTGCTTTAAAAGTGATACTGAAAGAGTTTTTATCCGAAAATAAAATTGTAAAACAACTTACCAAAGACCTATAGTTTTAGTTTGAATAAAGCAATTTTAAATACTGTAATTCAGGAGTTTATAAATAATAATTTAAATTCTGATATTGCTTCTCTGTTATTAAAAGGAATTTCATTTGATGGTGTTACAACTCGTTAAATTATCGAACAAATTGAAGCTAAAAAAAAGTGTAAAAACAAGCTTCCTGCTTGGTTTAACTCTTCAAATATTTATTTTCCAAACATAAAGGGTATGAAAAAACATCTTCCAACTTACGATGAAATAATACGATTATCTAAATAAAAAGTATAAGGAGAATTGTAAGATTATAAAGTATATTTAACTTATACAAATAAAGTTAATTATATTTGATGAAAGGCAATATACAGTGTTTTATATATGTTTATGTCGGTAATATAGTAGGACAAAAAGATAAATAAAAACCATTAATATCTAATAAATAGACTATTAAAGGTTAATATCGTGATGGCACTAGGATTCGAACCTAGGACCGCCTGCTTAGAAGGCAGGTGCTCTATCCAGCTGAGCTATGCCACCATTCAAGGATTGTTATTAAATTCTGAAATATATTAGAATTATTTCACTTTGTTCGATAATCCCAATATGCTTACTTCGTCGGGGTGGCAGGATTCGAACCTGCGACCTCCTGCTCCCAAAGCAGGCGCGATAACCGGGCTACGCTACACCCCGAAATGGTTATCAAAAAAAAGCGGAGAGACTGGGATTCGAACCCAGGCAACACTTTCGCGTTGACAGATTAGCAATCTGCTCCATTACCACTCTGGCACCTCTCCTATACGCTATTTTAAGAACGTCACATTTATAATTTCAAATGCGGATGCAAATGTAACTTATCATCTTAAAGAACGCAAACTATTTTTTTAGTTTTTTAAAGGAATAATATTATTCAGGATATTCTATACGTAAGTGATAGATATTGGCCAACTTATGTTTTAAAACCTTCTTAATCGATTGTATTTCCTTAAACGTAATATTAGCGTTTAAAAACTGGTCGCTCTCTATTTGTTTGCTTATTATGTTTTCTACAAAATCGTCAATTTTTGTAGACGTTGGTTCTTTTAAACTTTTTGAAGCAGCTTCTACACTATCACACATCATTAATATTGCTGTTTCTTTACTAAACGGTTTTGGTCCAGGATACTTGAAATCTTCAATGTCGGCTCCAGTTTCAAGATTTTTTTCCTGATTATAAAAATAATACACCAAACTTGTTCCATGATGTGTTCTAATAAAATCTATAACCCGATCAGGTAAATTGTATTTCTTTGCTATTTCAATACCATCAATAACATGGCTAATAATTGTTGCTGCACTTTCTTTAGATGATAATTCGTCATGTGGATTAATTCCTGTAGACTGGTTTTCAGCAAAATAAGTAGGNTTTTTCATTTTCCCGATATCATGATACAAAGCGCCAACTCTTACCAACATAGCATTTGCTCCAATTTCGTTTGCCGATGCTTCTGCTAAATTTGCTACATTTAATGAATGATGAAATGTTCCTGGTGCCTTATTTGATAATTCTTTTAAAAGCTTTGTATTAGTATCTGTAAGTTCTAATAAGGAAANNTCAGAAACTAATCCAAATATTTTTTCATAAGCATAAATTAATGGTTGTACAAATAATGTTGCTAAACCACCTAAAATAAATAAACCAAATGTTTCCCATTTTAAACTTTCAACACTTCCCTCTTGTATTACAAAAAAGGCAAAATAGGCAACAATATAGATTAGTGTTATTTGTCCTACAGAAATAAACAGATTCGCTCTTTTATAAAGTTCTGAAACTGTTAAAATCGTGACTATTCCAGCAATTATTTGCAAGAACATATATTCGTAGTTGTTTGATACTACAAACCCCAATAACAATACTGTAATTACATGAGTGAACATTCCTAATCTTGCATCAAAAAAAGCTTTTAAAACCAAAGGCAGAATACAGATAGGCACTATGTACACATAGGAAGAATCATAATTAACCACTAATGTTGTTAAGAACACCATTAGCAGAATGTTGAAAAATATAAATGTAACTTTAGTATTGTTGTTAAAAATTTCTAATCTATATTTTCGCAAAAACAATAGCAACATTAATAAAGCTAAAGCAACCAATAAAGTATAGGCAGCAATAATCCAATTATAATTTGATTCACTCCAAACCTGTGATTCAGATTCAGATTTAAGGGATTGAAGTACTTTTAATTTTTCACCTTCTACAACTTCACCTTTCGATATTATTAGTGNGCCTTTTTCAATACTNCCTCTTACAGAAGAAATTTTTCCTAATTCTTCTTGCAACGAATTGTCAGTTATACTTTTATTTAATGAAACATTAGATTTAATAATATCGAAAAACAATGACAAGTATTGTGGTGCATAATTTGATAAATCATGGTCTATAATTTGCTGTTCAAGAAATAGTCGAACTCCATTTTGTGTTATAAAGTTTGAATAATTAGTGACTTTGGTTTGTTTTCTAACCACCAATATCACAATTTGTTTGTTTGNAGAATAGTTGTACTCCTCACCCAATACTCCGTAAGTGTATAATTTTATTATAATTTCATTGCCTTGCTTAAATAAATCTTCTCTGTTATTTACTATTAAGGAATCTGAAAATACCGAATTGAATTGCAAACCATAATTTGAAGCAACTTCTAAAGCAGTTTGAGTATCGACATCAAAATAAATTGAAGCATTGTCTGTTATGGCTTTTTTCTCAAGTGCTAATTCTTCATTTGTTTTCTTTATTGCAAAACCAAAAGGAGCATATAGGTTTTCTGATTGCCAAAGTTTTCCTTTTTGAAAACTATATTTAAACTTTCCGCTTTTTGGAAACAAATAAACAATTAGAAACGTTGTTGTAATAAACAATAACACCTTATAAATTAAAGCATGTTTTTTATATAACTTATTAATGAAGTCCTTCATCTGTTTTGTTGGTTAAGACAAATTCAAAAGTACTAAAAAAATTAGCGTAAACGAGATTAACTATAATCGCTTAATCTTGTCCGTTTTATTCTAAATTTTAATTAATTTTGTAAGGCTATAAAATATTTCATAAAATGAAAAACAAAGAAGTTGTAATTGTTTCAGCAATAAGAACACCTATTGGTAGTTTTTTGGGCGCATTATCTACTATTCCAGCGCCCAAATTAGGTGCTATTGCTATAAAAGGTGCTTTAAAAAAAATCAATCTTAATCCAGATATGGTTGATGAAGTTTTAATGGGAAATGTTGTTCAGGCAGGAACAGGACAAGCTCCTGCTCGACAAGCAGCGATTTATGCAAGAATACCAGATTCGGTTCCTTGTACTACAATAAATAAGGTTTGTGCCTCTGGAATGAAAGCTGTAATGCAAGCTGCACAAAGTATTGCTTTAGGCGATGCCGAAATTATTGTTGCTGGTGGCATGGAAAATATGAGTTTAATTCCTCATTATTTTTATGCGCGTTCTGCAACAAAATTCGGTTCTGCTGCTTTAATTGATGGTATGCAAAGAGATGGCTTAGTTGACGTATATGATGGAAATGCAATGGGAGTTTGTGCCGATTTATGTGCTGCTGAATATAATTTTTCAAGAGAAGATCAAGATGCTTATGCCATACAATCTTATAAGCGTTCTGCTGCTGCCTGGAAATCAGGAAAATTTGATAATGAAGTCGTTTCTGTTGAAGTACCTCAACGTCGTGGAGAACCTGTTTTGGTAAATAGAGATGAGGAATATACCATTGTAAAATTAGAAAAAATCCCTTCTTTAAGACCAGCATTTTCTAAAGATGGAACCGCAACTGCTGCAAATTCTTCTACTATAAATGATGGAGCTGCAGCTTTAGTATTAATGAGTAAAGAAAAAGCTGAAGAATTAGGAATTAAACNTTTAGCAACAATTAAAAGTTATGCTGATGCTGCACAAGAACCNAAATGGTTTACTACTGCTCCTGCAAAAGCATTGCCAAAAGCATTAGCAAAAGCCAACATCTCAATAAATGATGTTGATTATTTTGAATTTAATGAAGCCTTTGCTGTTGTTGGATTGGCGAACATGAAACTTCTTGGTTTAAACGATAGCAATGTAAATATTAATGGTGGAGCCGTTTCATTAGGACATCCTTTGGGTTGTTCGGGAGCAAGAATTATTGTAACATTGATAAACGTTTTAGAACAGAACAATGCTAAAATTGGTGCAGCAGCTATTTGTAATGGTGGTGGTGGCGCNTCTGCAATTGTTTTAGAACGCAACTAACTTCTGGTAAATGCTATACGGAATCTGCAATTTAAGCATCGTNCCATTAAGAAATGAATCTTCAAATACAAGTGAATTACTTTCACAAGTATTATATGGTGAAATTTTTAAAGTTTTAGAACAGCAAAAAAAGTGGAGTAAAATTCGATTGGTATTTGATAATTATGAAGGTTGGATAGATAATAAGCAATACAAAGTAATTTCTGAAGAACAGTATAATTCCATTAATAGTTTAGAAAAAAAATATGCAACCGATTTAGTTGAATTTGTACAAGATGAAAATGAACAAATATACCCAATTACTCTAGGTTCTTCTCTAAACGGTTTATCGTTCTTAAATCATTCTTACGATGGACATTTTACAAACGGAATAAGTAAAAAAGACAATCTTATTAAAACTGCTTTTTTATATTTAAATGCACCATCACTTAATGGAGGAAATACTCCTTTTGGGATTGATTGTGCTGGATTTACCCAAATGGTTTATAAGCTTAATGGTTATAAACTTTTACGAGAAGTAACTCAACAAGCAGTACAAGGTGAAGTGTTAAGTTTTATTGAAGAAAGTGAGCCCGGAGATTTAGCTTTTTTTGATAATACTGAAGGGGAAATTATTCATGTTGGAATTATCATGAAAGACAATTATATAATTCATTCGTACGGGAAAGTAAACATTGATCGTTTAGACCATTCGGGAATTTACAATGTTGAAACTAATACACATACACACAAATTAAGAGTTATAAAAAAGATTATTTAAAAAGCCACCTATAAAGTTGCTTTTCAAAATTTATTATTTATTTTTAGTTCTGGTTTTCTAATTCTTCAACTCTTGCTTTCATTGCTTTAAAATTTGGTATATCATCTATAGCGCTATATATATTCCTTAAAGTTTTAACTGCACTCAAATTATCAGGTTCTACATCTAATATTGATGTTAAATATGGTATATGGTAAAGCATCTTTAAATAGTTGCTGTCTGTTTTCTTTTAATTCATCATACCTTTTATCGTCTGCTGCCGAACTTCCTAACCCATTCATTTCGTCAATAATGTCCTGTTCCTGCTCTAATATTAGAGCAGCNATATTCATNTTTGCCTTAGTATATGTTGGATCAAGTTCAATAGCTTTGATATAATATTTTTTTGCAGTTTCAACATCCTTTTGATCTGCTGATACTACTCCCAAATTAAACAGTAGTTCGACATTATTNGGATTAATATTTAATGCTTCTTTAACAAGCTCTTTATATTTGTCTATATCTCCAACTTTGTATCTGATATTAGCTTCTGAAACTAATAGATTAAAATCATTTGGACTTAACGCTTTTGCCGCTTCAATAGCTTCAATTGCTTTGTCATTTTCTCCTAATTCAATATATATAAGAGCTACATTTTTTGCTATTTCTCCAGCTTTAGATTTAGTTTTAACATTTCTGGATTTTTCATGTGTTCCTGCTTTTACAGAAATATCTCTTATTACTTGATTAGGAAAAAATGTTTCTTCTCCAGATTCAATTTCAGTAGCCATAAACTCTTGTGTAATCCCCGTATATCCAATCTCCATTAACTCTTTATATGATTTTAAAGCGGTTTCATAATTCTTGCCTAATACAGCAACTGAAGCCGAGTTAAACAAATACAATGTATCGTTAGTAGATATCCTAAATGCTCTATCAAAATTAGTTGCAGATATTTTATATTGCTTTTGCTCTAAAGCATCACTTGCTTTTTGAATAAAAGTATTACTCATACTTACTTTCAAAACGTCAATTTGTGCAGTATATACTTTTTTGCCAGATTTAGTTTCAATATCTTTTACTGTTTTAAAGCTATTTAAAGCCTCAGTAATATCTGCATGGTTTCCTGAGCCATTAGCATAGAGTGCTTTACCTTTTAAAAAATAGAATTTAGCTTTTGTTTTATCGTCCATTGCAGATAAAAGAGATTCTGCGCTTTTTATTGCTGATTTAGCATCAGCATAGTTGNTGCTTTTAATAGCTTTCTCTACAACTTTTAGCTCTTTTTTCTGCGGAAAAGCAAATANGCTTAACATTAAAGCTAATCCTAATACAAGTTGTTTTTTCATTTTAGTACGTTTAAATATTAATTATTATTTTCTGTTTGATTGTTATCAAGAGTTGTGTCATCGTTTTCATTTGTATCTAAATCAACACCTTCTTCATGTTCCACGTCATCTTCATCATGCATTACTTTAGCAACTGCCGCAATAGAATCGTTGTTCTTTAAATTAATCAATTTTACACCTTGTGTTGCTCTGCCCATAACTCGTAAATCTTGTACAGCCATCCGAATAGCAATGCCAGATCTTTTAATAATCATGAGGTCATCATTGTCTGTAACATTTTTTATGGACACTAAACTCCCTGTTTTTTCTGTAATTGAAATGGTTTTCACTCCTTTTCCGCCACGATTAGTAATTCTATATGCATCTAAACTTGAACGTTTTCCAAATCCATTTTCTGAAACTACCAAAATGTCGCTTTCCATATCATTTACAGCTATCATTCCAATTACCTCATCTTTATCGTGTTGTAATCTAATTCCGCGAACACCTGAAGCATTTCTACCCATTGGTCTTGTTTTAGATTCTTCAAAACGAATTGCTTTACCTGATTTTAATGCTAACATAACCTGGCTTTCTCCGGTTGTTAATATAGCTTCTAACAACTCATCACCTTCTCTAATAGTGATTGCATTAATACCATTAATTCTAGGTCTGGAATATTGTTCTAAAGAGGTCTTTTTAACTTGACCTTTTTTAGTCGCCATAATAACATAATGACTGTTAATATAGTCTTCATCTTTAAGGTCTTGTGTACAAATAAACGCTTTTACCTTATCGTCTTGTTCAATATTAATTAAGTTTTGAATTGCTCTGCCTTTAGAGGTTTTGCTACCTTCCGGAATTTCGTAAACTCGCATCCAAAAACATTTTCCTTTTTGAGTAAAGAACAGCATATATTGATGATTAGTTCCTACGAATAAATGTTCTAGAAAATCTTCATTTCGTGTTGTTGATGCTTTTTGTCCAACGCCTCCTCTATGTTGTGTTTTATATTCGGTTAAAGAAGTTCTTTTAATATATCCTGCATGAGAAATGGTAATGACTACTTTCTCGTTAGGAATCATGTCTTCAATAGATAAATCGCCTCCTGCATATTCTATAACCGAACGACGCTCATCACCATATTTATCTTTTACTTGAGCAAGTTCTTCTTTAATGATATCCATACGACGGTCTTTTTTATCGAGAATATCTTTTAGATCTTCTATGGTTACTAACAACGTATCATATTCAGTACGAAGTTTCTCTTGCTCTAAACCTGTTAACTGACGTAAGCGCATTTCTACTATCGCTTTGGCTTGAATGTCGCTTAATTTAAACCTGTCTATTAATTTTTGTTTTGCTTCATCTGTATTTTCTGAAGCACGAATTAATTTAATTACTTCATCAATATTATCGGAAGCAATAATTAATCCTTCTAAAATATGAGCTCTTTCTTCGGCTTTACGCAATTCGTATTTCGTTCTTCTAGAAACAACGTCATGGCGATGCTCTACAAAATGATGAATCATATCCTTAAGATTCAACATTTGAGGTCGTCCTTTTACCAAAGCAATGTTATTAACACTGAATGAGGATTGTAATGCTGTGTATTTATAGAGTTTATTAAGAACTATATTCGGAATAGCATCACGTTTTAACACATAAACAATACGCATTCCGTTTCTATCGGATTCGTCACGAATAGTAGAAATTCCTTCTAATTTTTTAGCATTAATGATGTCGGCAGTTTTTTTAATCATATCTGCCTTGTTCACTTGGTAAGGAATTTCTGTTACTATTATACATTCACGTCCTTGTACTTCTTCAATTATTGCCTTGCCTCGCATGACAATACGTCCACGACCTGTTTTAAAAGCCTCACGCACACCATCATACCCATAAATAATTCCTCCTGTAGGAAAATCGGGAGCTTTTATATGAGTAATTAATTCATCTATTTCGATGTCATTATTATCTATATATGCCAATATTCCATCTACAACTTCCGATAGATTATGTGGTGGCATATTGGTTGCCATACCTACTGCAATTCCAGAAGCACCATTAACTAAAAGTCCTGGAATACGTGTTGGTAAAACTGTTGGTTCTTGTAATGTATCATCAAAGTTAAGTTTATGATCTACAGTTTCTTTGTCAATATCTGCCAACATGTCTTCAGATATTTTACGCATACGTGCTTCAGTATAACGCATTGCCGCAGGGCTATCACCATCAATAGATCCAAAATTTCCTTGCCCATCCACCAACATATATCGTAAACTCCATTCTTGAGCCATACGTACCATAGCATCATATACCGAAGTATCGCCATGTGGATGATACTTTCCTAAAACTTCTCCAACAATTCTTGCTGACTTTTTATGCGCTGTATTGGCTCTAATACCTAATTCATGCATACCAAATAACACTCGTCTGTGCACAGGTTTTAATCCGTCTCTTACATCTGGAAGTGCACGTGACACAATGACTGACATTGAATAATCAATGTAAGCCGATTTCATTTCATCTTCAATATTAATTGGAATGAGTTTTTCTCCTTCTGCCATATAAAATTTAATTAGTTTTTAGTAGGTTTTCAAATCGAGCTAATATAAGAATTTTGTTAGTCTGCAAGCTATTTTATTCGCCATTTTTTAAGACTTTTTATCAACAATATTTAATAGGTTTTCCGTTAATAAATATGCTGTTAAAAATTTTGATTTTCCAACCTTTTTATTGTCATTTACGACATAATAATAATTAAGGTATAATTTTTGCTTTTATTTAGTTGTTTTTATTATTTTTAATGCAGAAATAAAGAAATTTATGGATGATAATTTTTCACCAAGGGTAAAAGATGTAATTGCATATAGCAAAGAAGAAGCATTGCGTTTAGGTCATGATTTTATTGGTACTGAACACTTAATGCTTGGGCTTTTACGTGATGGTAACGGAAAAGCAATTGATATTTTAGGCGCTCTGGATATTGACCTGAACCATTTAAGGCGAAAAGTAGAAATTTTAAGTCCTGCAAATCCTAATACTACAATTTCTTCTAATCAAAAAAAGAACTTACACTTAACAAGACAAGCAGAACGTGCTTTAAAAACCACCTTTTTGGAAGCTAAACTGTTTCAAAGTACCTCCATAAATACCGCACATTTATTATTATGTGTGTTAAGAAATGAAAATGATCCCACTACAAAGCTTTTAAATAAGCTTAAAGTAGATTACGACAACGTAAAAGAACAGTTTAAATTTATGATTTCAAACGATGATACTGCTTTTATTGAACCAACAAAAGCAGAATCATTTTCCGATGAGGAAACTTCTTCTGGAGAAAGTTCAAAAGAAAACATATTTAGCCAATCTATCGCTAAAGGAACAAAGAAATCTAAAACTCCTGTTTTAGATAATTTTGGACGTGACCTCACAACTATGGCTGAAGAAGGAAAACTTGATCCTGTGATTGGGCGTGAAAAAGAAATACAACGTGTTTCACAAATTTTAAGCCGAAGAAAGAAAAATAACCCACTTTTAATTGGTGAGCCTGGTGTTGGTAAATCTGCTATTGCTGAAGGCTTGGCAATTAGAATTATTGAACGAAAAGTTTCAAGAATACTCTTTAACAAGCGTGTGGTAACCCTAGATTTAGCTAGCCTTGTAGCAGGAACAAAATATCGAGGGCAGTTTGAAGAACGCATGAAGGCTGTTATGAATGAGCTTGAAAAAAATGATGATATAATNCTTTTTATTGACGAAATCCATACCATAGTTGGAGCTGGTGGTGCCACAGGAAGTTTAGACGCTTCCAATATGCTAAAACCTGCATTAGCTCNTGGTGAAATTCAATGTATTGGAGCTACAACTCTTGACGAATACCGACAATATATTGAAAAAGATGGTGCTTTAGAACGTCGTTTTCAAAAAATTATAATTGAACCAACCAGCGTTGACGAAACCATAGAAATTTTAAATAATATAAAAGACAAATACGAAGAGCATCATAATGTCGAGTACACAGATGCAGCTATTATTGCTTGTGTGAAACTGACAAATCGTTATATGACAGAACGTTTTTTACCAGATAAAGCCATTGATGCTTTAGATGAAGCCGGATCGCGAGTTCATATAACAAATATGGATGTTCCGGAACAAATTATTGAGATTGAAAACGAATTGGAATTGGTTAAACAAACTAAAAATTCGGTTGTTAAAAAGCAAAAATATGAAGAAGCAGCTAAACTTCGTGATAATGAAAAACGATTAGAAAAAATTCTTGCCGAAGCACAGGCAAAATGGGAAGAAGACTCCAAACAACATCGCGAAATTGTAACAGAAGACAATGTTGCAGACGTCGTGTCTATGATGACTGGAATTCCTGTAAATCGTATTGCACAAACCGAAATTAATAAACTTGCGTTACTTCCTGAATTAATAAAAAGTAAAGTAATTGGACAAGACCTCGCTGTAAATAAAGTAGTTAAGGCAATACAGCGTAATCGCGCCGGACTCAAAGACCCTGACAAACCTATTGGCTCGTTTATATTTTTAGGACAAACTGGAGTTGGAAAAACGCAGTTGGCTAAAATTTTAGCCAGTGAATTGTTTGATAGCGAAGATGCTCTTATTAGAGTAGATATGAGTGAGTACATGGAAAAATTTGCTATTTCTCGTTTAATTGGAGCACCACCTGGATATGTTGGTTACGAAGAAGGCGGACAGCTTACCGAAAAAGTAAGACGCAAACCTTATTCAGTTGTACTTCTTGACGAAATTGAAAAAGCGCATCCCGATGTGTTTAATATGTTATTGCAAATTTTGGACGATGGTTTTATTACAGATAGTCTTGGTAGAAAGATAGACTTTAGCAATACTATAATCATTATGACCTCTAATATTGGTACGCGACAGCTCAAAGATTTTGGCACAGGTGTTGGTTTTGGAACTTCAGCAAAAAAATCTCAAGAAGGTTCCAATGCAAAAAGTGTTATAGAAAACGCATTAAAAAAAGCTTTTTCTCCAGAATTTTTGAACAGAATCGATGATGTTGTCATGTTTAACCTTCTTGAGAAAGAAGATATCGATAAAATTATTGATATTGAATTAGAAAAACTTTTAGATAGAATTAATGAATTGGGTTATACCTTAAAATTAAGTAAAAAGGCAAAAGCATTTATTGCCGAAAAAGGATTTGACAAACAATACGGTGCCAGACCTTTAAAAAGAGCTATTCAAAAGTATGTTGAAGATGCATTAGCTGAAGAGATTATTAAATCTCATGTTCAAGAAGGTGATGTGATTACAATAGATTTAGAAAAGGATACCGGTGAACTTTCAATTAAGATTAAACATCAGGAGAAACCTACTAAAACATAAATTTTAATTTCTTCCATACAATCCTACTTTCTTGCTTCTAATATGATAGTAGGATTTTTATTTACAATAAAAAGATATTTCTTACATAATTCTTACAAAATCAAGTGTTTTATCGATATAATGCTATATTTTTTCGTTGTAATGCTTGTTTATTGAATTAATTTTATATGTTTACCTCGAAACTTAACCTATTTCGATTATGAAAAAACTTATACTCACTTTAGTATTGAGCTTGTTATTATCAAATTTAATTTGTCATGCACAATTATTTAGCTCAAAGAAAATTATAAATTCTTCTACAGGCAATCTGCCTAGTGTTATTGATTCTGGGTATATAGATAATGATGCCAATATAGATATTATAATAGGTACTACTGGTGGCAACACTATAGAGTGGTATAAAAATAATGGCAACGGTACGTTTACATTGCAAACATTAATCACTTCAAATTTACAAGGTGTACTTGGATTGACACTAGCTGATCTTGACAATGACTTAGATATTGATGTTATTGCTACAGCATATTTTGGTGCTAAACTTGTTTGGTTTGAAAATGATGGTAATGGTAATTTTGGATCAGAACAATTAATTGCATCCGAAATTGGTGAAGCTGGCTCGGTTAAAGTTGGGTTAATAGATAGTAATAATACAAAAGATATAGTAGTAGCAAGTGGAACTTCAGGACAAGTAATATGGTTTTCTAATGATGGCTCTGGAAACTTTAGCGGTGCACAATTAATAGGCTCTGATGGGTCAGGACCTAGAAGNATTGATTTAGCAGATTTTAATGGTGATGGCGATATAGATGTTGTTGTAGGTTTTATAACTACTCGAAATGTAGAACTTTATGAAAACCAATTGGCACAAAACGGAACGGTATCTTTTTTAAGAGACAGTAATGGATCCATTTCTTCAGGTAGTCCATTTATAAACGAGGTGTCGTTTGGTGACGTAGATAACGATAATCAATTAGATATTATAAAAGTAGACAAAAACGGTCCACTTCTTGGTATAAAAAAGAAGCTGATGGTACTTTTAGTGAAAGCACATTAAGCACAACATATAGCAAACCCTCTACTGCTATAGTAGCCGATTTTGATGATGATACGACAAACGATATTGTAGTTGGCTACTCAAGTACTGGTATGGATGCAATAACTTGGTATGACCAATCTGTCCATGGTGAATTTAATCCCGAAGTACTTATTGATAATTCTCAAGATAATATCAATCAGATTACAATAAATGATTTTGATGGTGATGGAGTCTTAGATATCGCCAGTATTTCTCAAGGGCAAAATGCTCTAAATTGGTTTGAAAATCTAACATATTCGGCGGCTTTAAATAACACAGAATTTGAAAAAAGAAATATAGTTATTTATCCTAATCCAACAACTAATAAGTTATTCTTTAAAGGTAATTTTAATGAAACCCTTACAGTAACTGTTTATGATATATTAGGAAAAATGGTAATAAACAGTACTGTTAATTTAAGCAATAATGAATTAGATGTATCACGCTTAAACAAAGGTGTTTACATCATCAGTTTTAAAGACTTTAATTCTACTTTTAAATTTATTAAAGAATAACACTAATAATTTTTTATCTAAATTAGAAAAGCAGCCATTAATTTAATCTAAAGAATTCCTCGAGGCTCTGCCTCGGGGTTTCGCTGAAAAGTTTGAAAAACGGAGAGTTTTTCATAACACTTTGAAAAAGTGTATTTTCGGTTTATGGGAGAACATATTTTAAAAAGACATAATAAGACATTGTTGATGTATCATCTTGTTTTTCCTTTGAAGTATAGGAAATCAGTGATAAATAAAGAGATAGGAGAAGGGTTGAGAGAAATTTGTTTGGATATTTCAGAACGATATGAGGTTCATTTTATAGAGATTGGATATGAATCAAATCATGTACATTTTTTAGTTCAAAGTGTAGCTAATTATTCAGTTTCAAGAATGATTGCAATGATAAAAAGTATTACTGCCAAACAATTATTTCAAAGATTTCCAGAGATTAAGGTAAAACTATGGGGAGGTAAGTTTTGGACTAGTGGGTTCTACGTAAATACGGTCGGACAGTATTCAAACGAGGAAGTAATTAGGGAGTATGTGAAAAATCAAGAAATGGAAAAAGAATATAGAAAAGTACATTCAAATCAACTAACATTGTTTTGATACCTCGATGGCTCTGCCTCGGGGTAGTTCATTGGCTGCTTTTCATTTTAATAATGCTAATTAATCAACGTTTTAAAGATGAGGAAACAATTTTCTTAACAACTGTACCATTACTAGTTGTCAATCTTACAAAGAATAACTGATTAGCTGCTCTCGACAAATAGATTCTGGTTTTATCTTGAGTGCCTCTAACATAGTTATAATTAATGTCAGATGTTATTAAAGCTCCTTTAATATCGAATACTTCAATTTTCACATTTGTATCATAATCAAACGAATACTTAATCGTAACTTCTTTATCAAATGGAACTGGATAAGCTGTAAAATCTACACGAGCTGTTTCTGTGCTTACTTTATCTTCGGTACATGCAGCATCTCCACCTTCGTGAGAACCTCCGTTACCTCTATCATCATCACATCTACATACTTCTTCGCAAACTACAGCGTGAGTAATAATCCAGAATGGTGCAGTTACATTTGTAAATACAACTTTATAATTATAAACATGGTCTAAAGCTCCACTGTTATAAGTATATTGACCAGGTGCAACAGTTGGAGTGCCATCTATATTTGGATACTTATTATCGCAACCAATATATATATGAGCTTCACTCATTGCGTAATCCATTATTCCATCATTAACAACATTTGTTATGTTGTAAGTTACGGTTACTGTAGTTCCTGAATAGTTAACTGTTACTGTACCTACATGAGTACCTCTGTATAAATCACAACGTCCTGCACCTGCGTATAAATCTAAAACATGTTCTCACCTTCTGTATTAATATAATTAGTCCATCCCCAACGTCTAAAATCATCATCTCTGAAACATGTACTATTGCCATCAACAGTCGCTCCATCTTCACCATCTGTAGTAAATACACCAAATGCTGTTGTACAGTTATCCCAGTCGTCGTAGTATCTAGTTGCTGTTACTGTTTCAGTATCAGAATTTCCACAATCATCTTCTACATAGAAGGTATATACAGCTTCCTCATAACATCCAAGATCTGTAATTACTGGTACCCCAGAAGAAATAGTTCCGCCATCTGCGCAATTATCTGTCCAATCAGCCCATAATTCAGTAGGGAATAAATCATTACATAAATCATCAACACTTGGGAAATTGATTATTTCTGGATCTATAGTATCAGTTACCGTAATCGTTTGACTCAAGGTCGTTGAGTTATCACAGTTATCCGTAGCTGTTCAGGTTCTTGTCAATGTATAACTGTCCGCGCAAGCTCCATCTGTTCTGACTTCACCATCATAAACAACTGTAACATCTGAATCACAATTATCTGTCGCACTGGCTTGTCCTACTTCTGGAACTGAATCACATTCTACATCTGCATCTGCAGGAATTGTTAACTCTGGATCTTCTTCATCAGCATTTAAAGTAAAGGTAGAACTATAAATAGTTTCATTAGGGTTAGGTTCACAAGTTACTACTGAGTTACAATCGTCCGTTACACTTATTTTAACTGTAAGGCTTCCACCATCACAAACATTACTTGGTGCCACAAGATTGTCTAAATCTATTACTTGGTCATTTTCATCGGTATAAACAATTACTGGATTTTGTATAGCAGCTGCCGTTACAGCAGTTTTTAGATTTGCTATCCATTGTGTAAAAGCAGTCCCATCATTACCACAATCTACATTTACATCAGTTGAGTAATCAATTATAATATCAGCTCCAGGATTTAAGGAAACTATAGCTATATCGCTGGCAGTAAAACCACCACCTAAAGTAGCATTAACCAAATAGGCTCCAGAAGCTGTAACAGAATAAGGATTTCCTACATAATCTGGTGCGTTAACTTCATCAAAAGTGTAATCGTCTGGGTTTGTTGGATCACCTCCATCATTTAACACACCTATATACCATTCGTAAGTATCAAAAATAAAGTTTGATGTAGCCTCTAAATCTACATCAGCTCCTTCATAACAATCTATACTTACATCGGCTACATCAACCTGAACATCTACTACATTTCCAAAATTAAATGGACCTACTAAATCTTTAAGTTCTGCAGTAAAGGAATCTGAAGATCTTGTTTTAACCATTACACTACCAAAAGAATTAGAACATGGTCCTTGTAATGCACTGGTATCGAAACCAAAAGCAGTAGCATNAATTGCAATTTCAGCAAGACTAAATGTTGCATATTCGTCTGGATCTGCAATATCTCCTCCACTATCTATTGTTGGCCATGGTGTCCCATTTACTGGACCACCTGCATTTACCTGTGCCCAAATTGCAGTATCTAGAGGTTGTATTAATGCATAGCCATAAGTTCCTGCGCCATCTCCACCATCATAATGTGGGAAACCTCCATTACCATCTCCAAAATTAAATGGTATGTTAGGTAGTCCATTCAAATCATCAAGTTCAGCTGCATCTATATCTTCCAAATCCATCCAAACAAATATCCTGATATCTGCTACAACACCTCCATTAGTATAATTCACAGACATAATTACATCACCTAATTGAGTAGGGAGTCCATCAGCTGCAAAAACAAATGCGGTATGGCCTCCTTCGTTACCATAAAATGTTATATTAAGATTGATATCTTGCATATAACGCATCCAACCAAGTTCTTAAGTCTNGATCAACATAAGGACCAACTTCAGACATGCCTAGTCTAACAGCAACATTACCACCACTATAAAGATCGGTGGCTTTTAGCCCAGTTGGTATCGCAATTACTCCTCGACCTGATTGACCATCGTTAAAATCAAACCAATCATCGGTTCCATCTTGAGGGTTTAACATTGGTGCAGGCCAAAATGTTAAAACATCGGCTTCTACATCGGCATCAATACCAAAATTGACAATAACAGTTGTTTCCAGTGTTACTGTTTGTGAATACACAAAGTTTCCACCAAACAAAAAAAGCATAACAACACCAAAGCTTGTTATACTTTTTAAAAATTTAGAACTAAAATTATTTTT
>JGI26061J44794_1000506_pt1 | contig 17400 bp, 14 predicted proteins | sample MarorgKNORR_S2LV_5_FD_44794 | JGI IMG/M metagenome (IMG submission 44794) | reverse complement strand
CGGGCGGGGCTTCCACCGAAGCGCAGGTGGAGCAGACGCTGGAGCGGGAACGCATAATGCGGGCCCTGGCGACGATACCCGAATCTCAGAAAGAGGTGATCATGCTGGCCTACTTCGAAGGTTTCTCCCAATCGGAGATGGCCCAGAGATTGGACCAGCCCTTGGGCACAATAAAGACCAGAGTGCGCTTGGCGATGCAAAAGCTGCGCACCGTATTGGAAAACGATGGCTACGAATAACCAAAATAATGATTCCCACNGGCCCCACAACTCCGTCCATCCGGAAGACATNCTAGAGGCGTTTGNCCTAGACGCTCTGGGCGCGGAGGAAGAACTTAGTGTCCAGGACCACCTCGATGGCTGCGACCGGTGCAGCGACGTCGTGGGCCGGTACCAGGCAACTGCCGCCGAGCTGGCGGGGTCGGTCCAGATCCAGGAACCGCCGGCCGGCCTGCGGGCTAGGGTGATGCAGGCGATCTCCCGAGAGGAACCGCCGGTCTCGGCCGCCCCTGTCCCGCAACTGGTCCCGTCATTTGGCGACCGGCTGATAGACAGCAGGCTGGTCCGGACGCTGGTGCCACTGGGCGCGTCGTTGGCTATGGTACTGGTTGTCTTTGCCGTGACCATGAACGTTCGCATCAGCAACGAGGTTGACGATCTAAAGCAGGAGAACGCCTCACTACAGNCGAGTCTAAATTCCAACCTCGCCACCATGACCGCCCAGATCAGCGAAGCCTNGGTCGCCAAGTCCGAGGTCATGGAAACGGTCCTCAAGCTACAGCAGGCCAGTTACGAGTTGGCCCAGCCCGACAATGTGTCCCTGGAACTAAACCCGCCATCCGCCGGCAGCAGTTCCCAGGGCATCTTGCTGGTGAGCCACGACGGAAGCCGCGGGGTGATCATNGTCTCGGGGATGAATCCACCCACCCCGTCCACCGATTATCACGTTTGGTTGATGCGCGGACGGGACAAGTTATGGGTCGGAAAGATCTCTGTGGACGCCCAGGGCTGGGGCACGGTGTCTCTGCAGTTGCCGGAGTCCATCATGGCCTTCGAGAAGGTGGAACTGACCGCGAGCGACACCGCCGGAGCTCAGACCGACATGGTGCTGCAAGGTAACCTGGTGTCCATGAACACTCCGCGTTTCGTGACCTACGCTCTCGACCGGTAATTCCCCGAAAACCCTGGGTTAATCCCTTAACCGCCGTTCTTGGAACTCTAAATATCCGGCTGCTATACTGCGCGAACCGCCAACCTGGGTAGTAAATCATTGGCGTCGATAGTGTGGTGCGCGTGTTGTTCTTAAAAGCCACTTCCGATGAGTTATCCGACCTGACCTGTGAGATCTGCGGCTGCGAGATGGTCGAGCGGAGCTGCAAGATCAAATGCCCCAATTGCGGGTTCACCCGGGACTGCTCAGACCCCTAATGGCGGACTCAAAGCCAGTCTCGATACTGGTCCTCTTTGACCGCAAGAATTCGGCGATCGAAGACCTGGCACGGTTCGCGGCGATGGGCGTGGAACTAGCCGGCGGCATCGCCAACCTGAAGCGGACCACCGAAGCCACTCAAGCCGACCTGCTGACCGCCGACGGCCTGCTTCTGGGCTGCCCGAACTGGAGCGGCATCACCGGTTCCCTCAAATCGTGGCTGGACGACCAGGGCGATCTCTGGGAAGACGGCTCCTTGGCCGGGAAACCCGCCGCCGCGTTCACCTCAGGCTCAGGGCAGCACTCCGGCCTGGAAATGACGCTGCTACAGATGCTCCACTGGATGCTGGCCTGCGGCATGGTGGTGGTGGGTCTGCCCTGGGACCAACGCATGAAAAACTCAGGGTCATATTACGGCGCGACGGCAGTGGGGGAACCAACACAGCAAGACTTGCTCCAAGCCCGCGAACTGGGCGCCCGCCTGGCCGGGGTCGCCGTCAAGCTGGCTAAGAACTAGTCCCCAACCGGGTGGGGCCACCACTCCGGGTAGTTGCGTAGTTTCAGGTGCCTAAAGAACTGTGGCTGGACTTCCACCGCCAAACGCATNGCTTCTTCCATNGGTTCTCTGATGGAGAAGTGGGCTTCTTNCGAGGTCCGCATCTTGAACAGGTGATAGCACTCCCGCAAGTTGAACTTGCTGATCACCCGCCGGTTGTGGGCGTGGGTCACCAGATATTGGGCCGCCAGCGGCGACACTTCCCGCACCTTCCAATAAACCTCTTCCGCCGGACGCACCGCCTGCTCGAACTCTGATTCCAGTCCCGCTTCAGCCACCACCGGAGGTATCCGGTAACCATGGGCCACGGTCAACGGCTGCGGCAGGTAGGACATCATCCGATGCCGCTTGAACTCCCGGTACGCGCCGTAGTCCAGCAAGAATTCNAAGCTGTAGTCCACCACTTCAAATTCACGCAACGGGGCGTCGTGGGGCCCCAGCCCAGCGGCGCTCTCGTCGATTATCGCCTGCCTTGATTCGGCGCCGAGGTCTTTCACTCGATTCCAGACCTGTTCATAGGGCAGATTGGAATGGCGGTAGAGCAACGCCGCCGCCAGCTTCTCTTCGCCCTTCCGGTCCCAGTGGACCAGACGCACTTCCGGAGCGCTCGCCCCCGACACCNCGCCCTCTGCTGCCGGCGCNTCATCAGGAAAGCCAGACCTTCGGGCCTGTTCCAGTTGCAGGTCGGAGGCATTGGCAAGAAAGTCTANTTTGTTGGCGTATTTGATCAGCGTGGGAGTGATTAACCGTCCCTGTTCGCTCACAGCCCCTCCCAGGCGCCGCTCCTCTATCAGTCCCGAAGACAGCAACTTGGCGATGGCGTGCTCCAGGGTCCGGGCGTTGGCGGTGACCCCCACGTTGGTCAGCGTCGCCGCCGGCAGCACCGCCCGGCAATGGTCGGTGGCCACCCGGCGCAGCCGCATGTTGTAGGCGCCGTCCCGCTCTGAGTTCCTCTGCGGCGTGGTTTTTCTGAGGTAGTCCATGGAACCATCAATCAGTTTCATATACCCCTGAAACAGACCCTGGCAGGTCGCCACGTACTCATTCCGTAGGGCCGGGTGCTGGGCCAGTTCTTCGGGGACGTAGTAGTAATCCTCGGGCATCACCTGGTAACGCGTCGACTTCTCGGTGTAGGAAGCCAGCCGGTTGTCCTCAAGGGTGTCAACAGCCAGCCGGGAAACGTTCTCCACCGCCAGATGCACTACGGCGTGTTCCGCCACCGAGGCGTGGCCGTAGCCCAAGACCCAGCGCTCGTGGAAATCGGCCGCCTTTTCCTTGCTGACCTGCTCGGCAATCTCGTCGAACGCCTCGGGCCGGCGGGAGGTCATGGCGAAGGCAACGGCGATCTGCTCTTCGCTTAGGTCATGGGCGTCCAGCGGATAAACGCGCCTGGAATAAAGCTGTTCGGACGCCCCAGCATCATTGCTCTGGTCGGTCATTGGGCGGTGAAATCTCCGGCGGATGATTGCGGACCAAGTTGCTAAAGCTATTTGCCTGGAAACGGGCATGGCCGTCAAGGACGCCACGCGCCAACTTTATGTCAATTGTGGCTGCCCAGGCGACAATAGACAAGGGGTTGAGAGCAGAGGGTTTGGTCCGATAGCAAGAGGACCGGCATGGGTTTACCGATATGTCATCATTCCAGCGAAACCTGCTAAGAACGGAGGTTAGCGTAGGCGCCGGTTTTTAACCGGCCCCGCTCAGGGTAGACCGGGCCCAGATCGAGAAAACGGAAACTCCTGGTGCAGTCACCTGATTTCAGGCTTCGAAATCGGTTTACCCGGGGCCAAGCGGGTTAAAAACCCGCGCCTACGGTTGATGCAAAACCGTTTGAGTCTCAGCTTAAGTTAGCGCACCAAAACCGTCCGGGGTCTGGACCTCTACCAGTTGGGTCTTGCCGGAGGCGATGGCGTTCTCAAGCGCTTTGCCCAGTTCTTTCACAGTGTTGACCTTGGTGCCCTCGAAGCCGTAGGACTCGAATATCTTGACGAAATCCGGGTTCACCAAGTCGGTGGCGAACTTGCGGTCCTCGCCGAACCGGTCGCCCTGGAACCCCTTCAAGACGCCCCAGGCGTTGTCGTTGAACATCAGCACCACGGGGTGGATGCCGTACTGAGCACAGGTGGCCAGTTCCTGGAAGTTGTACTGGAACCCGCCGTCGCCGGTCACGCAGACCACCGGGCTATCCGGCTTACCCACCTTGGCGCCGACGGCCGCCGGAAAGGCGAACCCCAGTCCAAGCCAGCCGTGGGGGTGCATGTAGGTCCGTGGTTCGTAGATCTCCAGGCAACGGGTGGCCCGGCTGGCGGCCACCGCCGGGTCCAGGGAGAAGATGGTGTTGCGGGGCGTGACCGCTCGTACGGTCTCGTAGACGCGCAGCTCATTGCCCCAGTTCTCTTCCAAACTATGGCGAATGTTGCCACGGATGGATGTGATGTCGTCTTGGAATCCATTTCCTTTGTGGACGTCCTGGTCGCCTATGGCGCCCAGCCACTGCTGGACCACGGCCTCGGAGTTGGCGACTATGGGCACGGTAACGGGGTAGTTCTTGCCGATTGCCNCGCCGTCCAGCAGCACGTGCACCATTTCCTTGGGCAGTTGCAGCCCGATCCCGGAGGTCGAGCGCTGAGGCAGTATTGATCCCAGCACTATAACTAGGTCGCAGGTGCCCAGCCAATCTTGGACGGGGTTCTCGCCCCAGATGCGCCTGCCCATGATCTGGCCCAGGGACTGGGCATGGTCCTCGGGAAATGCGCCCTTGGCCCCGTCGCTGGTGACCACTGCCGCTCCCAATTTCTCTGCCAGTTCGATTATTTGCTGGGTCCCTCCCAACTGCTGGACTTCCTCACCTATCAAGATGGCCGGCCTTTTGGCCTTGAGAATCATCTGCAAGGCTTTCTCTACCTGGTTGGGGTCTCCTTGGGGGATGTCCGGCTGGCGGGCAGTCAACATCTCGACATCGGCTTCTGTCCCTAAAAGGTCCGTGGGTATCTCCAGTTCGATGGGCCTGGGCCTGCGGGTCTGGAACCGGTCGAACGCTTCGGTGATGTTNTCGGGGATGGATTCCACCTCGGGNATCAAGGCGTTCCAATCGGTAACGGCCTTGAACATGCCGAGCTGGTCCTTGGTCTCGTGGGTCGCCAGCTTGCCGCTGCCGAGGAATTCCCGTTCGACGTTGGTGGTGATCTCCAGAATGGGCGAGCCCGAGAAGTAGGCCTCGCCGATGGCGCCCACCGAGTCCGCCGCGCCGGGACCGGTGCTGGTGAACAGGATGCCCGGTTTGCCCGTGGCCCGGGTGTAGCCGTCGGCCATGAACCCGCAGCCCAGTTCCAGGCGGCCTCCGATGAACTGCATGGTGTCTTGGCTCCCAAAAAGGGAATCGAAGAGGTCCAGGTTGTGTATGGATATGATGCCGAATACGGTATCGACGCCCTGGGCCTTGAGCGATTCGATGACGGTCTGACCACCGGTTAATTTAGGCACGTGTGCTCTCCTTGTTCGCGCGGTCAGCTATCAACGATCGGCGGTCAGGGGTCAGCTTTTGGTTGACGGGCCTACGGCTCGTCCGATTTCCTGACTGCTGATAGCTGTAAGCTGACTGCTATTAAATCACCAAGCTTATGGGGTTTTCCAGGAGTTTTTTGATCTCCACCAGGAATTGGGCTGCTTCCGCTCCGTCGGCCACACGGTGGTCGGTGGAGAGGGTTGCTTTCATTATCTGGGCCACGGCCAGTTCTCCGTCGCGCACCACCGGCTGCTCTTTCACCGTACCGACAGCCAGCACCGCGGCGTGGGGGGGGAAAATGATTGCGGTGAAACTCTCGATGTCGAACATGCCCAGGTTGCTCACGCTGAAGGTGGTCCCGCTGTACTCATCGTTGCGCAGAGTGCCGCTGTTGGCCCGAGCAACCAGGTCTCGGCTGGCCACGGAGATCTCCACCAGGCTCTTGCTCTCACAGCCGTTGATCCCCGGCACGATCAGACCCGACTCCAGGGCGATGGCGATGCCAACGTTGATGGACGCGTTCATCTGGAGGTGGTCGTCCCGGAAGAAGGAGTTGAACTTGGGATGACGGCCGATGGCGATGGCCGACGCTTTGACGATGAAATCGTTGACGCTGACCCGCTTTTCGGCGTCCAACTCATCGTTCAGGTCGCGCCGGAAAGACATGGCCTTGGTCATATCGATGTCGACGGCGACGTAGAAGTGGGGCGCCTCCCGCTTGCTGTCGACGGTCACCCGGGCGATGGCCTGGCGCATCCGTGAAAGTTCGACGCTCTCGGAGGTCAGTGTTGCCGGCGCTGCGCCATAGACTGATGCTGGCGCGGCGGATGGTGCGGCCTGTACGGGAACGTCTACCTCGGTGATACGCCCACCTGGGCCGGTACCGGTGAGGCTTGTAAGGTCGATACCGCGCTCTCGGGCCAACCGTTTGGCCAGGGGCGACGCCTTCACGATCCCATTGGCAGCCGCTGCCAGAGCGCCGTGTTCAGGTATATCGGCTTCGGTGATTCGCCCTCCTGGGCCGGTGCCGTTGATGGTGGACAGATCGACTCCGCGTTCATTCGCCAGCCGGCGGGCCAGGGGCGATGCCCGTACTTCTCCATCGCTAGAGGGAGCCGCTTCCGCCGCCGGCGCAGGGGTCTCCGCGGCAGCCGGGGCTGGCGAATCGGCTGACGCGGCCACAGCGGCGTCCGTCAGCACATCTTCAGGTATGGCTTCGCCGGGGGCGGTGATCACGGCGATGAGTTCGCCGACCGGAATGGTGGCCCCTACTTCGGCCACGATCTTNGCCATCACGCCGCCGGTGTAGGCTTCATAATCAACGGTGGCTTTGTCAGTCTCGATCTCGGCTATCACTTCGCCGCGGATCACTTCTTCGCCTTCCTTCTTGAGCCAACGNACCACCTTGCCNTCATGCATGTCATAGCCCATCTGGGGCATCACCATTAGTGTGGCCAACTTTTCCTCCGGTAGGGGCATGGGTCTATCCGCACTGCACCCACGCTGGATAGATATTAATGCACGGCGGGAAGCGCGGCAACCGGCAGAAAGAAAGGGAGCGGACGAGTCCACTCCCTTTCTGTTCCCAAATACCGGTCTGGCGTGTTCAGACCGTGCCGCTTACATCATGCGGTCGATGATCTTCTGGGCGTCNTCTTTATCCAGACCTAGCGTCCGNTAGGCCAGTGGGCCGCCTGTCTTCAAGATCGGTTCCACTTCCTCCAGCGAAGGCCGGTCCGATTCGAAGAACAGTCCCGTGTAGATCGTGTCGCCAAACATCATCGCCTTCTCGCAGGCGGTCTTCCAATCGCTGGTGTCGTGGCCGTCATCTTCCAGTTTTTTGATCCGTTCTTTGAAGAAATCGTGGGTGTTGACGAGATTGAAGGTCACGCAGGGGCTGAAAACGTCGATGATTGAGAACCCTTTGTGGCGAATGCCATCCTGAATCAGCGTGGCTAATTGCTTGACGTCGGCGCTAAAGGCGCGGGCCACGTAGGTAGCGCCGTTCATGATGGCTGAGGTGATCGGGTTTATCGGCTGCTCCACGTTGCCGAAGGGAGTGCTCTTGGTGGTCATCCCGATGCTGCTGGTGGGAGACACCTGCCCGGTGGTCAACCCGTAGATCTGGTTGTTCATCACGATGTAGGTCAGGTCGGTGTTTCGCCGTGCGGTGTGGGTGAGATGATTACCGCCGATGCCGTATCCGTCTCCGTCTCCGCCGACCACCAGCACATTCATCTCATGATTGGCCATCTTGACGCCGGTGGCCATCGGCAATGACCGACCGTGGAGGGTGTGCATGCCGTAGGTGTTGATGTAGCCCGGCAGGTTCGAAGAACAACCGATGCCGCTCACGGTCATGATGTCATGAGGACGAAAACCCATCTCAGCTACGGCCCGCTGGATGGCGTTCAATACACCGAAGTCGCCGCAACCGGCACACCAGTCGGGGTTGGATTTGCCCTTGAAGTCTCTTGGCGTAAGGTTTATTTCCGTGGTTGTCATGGTCTCACCTCAATCTAAACACCGGGATTTTGAAAGTTTCCGGCTAGACGGTTATCTCTTGGTACGGGATGTACTTGTCGGTCTCTCCGCCGACCTGGGCTTTCACGCCGTCAACGATATGGTGGGGCATGAAAGGTTCGCCGTCGTATTTGCGGATGTGCCCGTCGGCCGCGAACCCGGTCTCACTGCGCAGGTAGCGGGCAAACTGGCCCGAATAGTTGTTCTCTACGATGATGGTCCGTTTGGCTTTCGATAGGACCTCCATGATCTGATCGCCATGGAACGGGACCATCCATCTTATCTGAAGATGGTTGGTAGATACCCCCTCGGCGTTCAGCATGTCGACCGCCTCAGCGATTATTCCGTCGGTTGAACCCCAACCCACTAGCGTAACGTCGGCGTCGGATGGTCCGCTTAGAACTGGAGGAGCGATATCAGCCAGGATGTTGTCGAACTTCCTGGCTCTCTTCTCCACCATCTGCCGTCGTTTGTGGGGGTTGGTGAACTCGTCGCTGAGCAGGGTCGAGTCCTCGTCGTGCTCGTCGGTGGCGACCAAATGTACGTAGCCTTCCAACCCCGACAACGGCCTTGGCGAGATACCGCTCTCGGTGTCCTTGTAGCGGAGATAGCCGTCGGTATCCGAAGGCTCGGTGATCAACGCCCCGCGGTCGATCTTAGGGTGCATGTTTATCTTGTCCGGGTCCACGCTGTACCGTCCCTCAGAGATGTAGAGGTCCGAGATCACGATGGCCGGGCATTGATATTTGTCGGCGAGATTGAACACCTCCGCCATCAGGTTGAACGCATCCAAACAATCGGTGGGCGCGACAATGATCCGTTCGAAGTCGCCCTGACTGGCCCCCAAGCATTGCCAGAGGTCGCCTTGCTCAGTCTTCGTGGGGACTCCGGTGGACGGACCGGCCCGCATCACATTGATCATTACACAAGGAATCTCCATGATTGACGCCGCTCCGATCGCCTCGGTCATCAGGGCGAATCCACCTCCGGATGTGGCGCACATGGACCGGGTCCCGGCCTGCGCGGCTCCCACGACCATATTTGCCACGCCGATCTCGTCTTCGACCTGGCGGACCATTATCCCCAGGTTACGGGCATTATTGGCCATCCAGTGCAGCACGCCGGTGGCTGGGCTCATGGGGTATGCGGCATAGAACTTAACTCCCGCCGCGGCGCCGCCCATTGCCAGCGCCTCGTTTCCGGACCAAACGGCCAAGGGCTTCCCGCCATCGGGCGGCACCTGGTCGAAGGCGCGAAAATGCTCTACGGCATAATCGTAACCGGCTTTGGCGACTTTGACGTTCTCATCGACCATTTCCTGGCCGCGCCGCTGGAACCGGAGAGTTAGGCTCTCTTCCAAAACCGAGAAATCTATGCTCATCAGGAACGAGACTGCTCCCATGGCCACCGTATTCTGGACCAGCCGGTTTCTACTTTGAGTCAGTTCCCCCACCGGCAGGCCGCAGAGGTCCGCCCCTTTGTCTTCAGTTCCAGGACTGATCGTATCGCTGTTGTAGACGATCCGGGTGCCGGGACCCATCAGGCGTTGGTGCCGGTCCATCGTGTCTTGATTAAGGCACATAAGCAGGTCCAGCTTGTCTCCGTGGTTCTGGATCTCGGCATCGCTGATACGCATTGTCAAGAATATGTGACCGCCCCGGACGATGGACTGGTACGCGTTATACGTGACCAGATGCAGTCCGCGCCGGACGATTATCCTCGCCAGAATGTCTCCCGGCGTGGCGATTCCCTGTCCTGCTTCGCCACCGATCGCTAATGCGAAATCATAAGTTCCCAACCCCATTTGGTCCGCTCCTTGTCCTCTTTTTCATCCAGATTTGCCGTCCGATCATGCCCACGGCTTCGGATGGCGTCCGATTTCCTCTCGATTCAAAGTTTTCCGCTGGTTCGAACATTCCAATTTTGGAAAGTTTACCTTGCGGTAATTGTAAACGTTATGTCGGTTAGATGAGAGCGCTACATGTGGATCGTGCGGCCCTGTGCGCCCAACGCAGCCTCCTTGAGCATCTCAGAGATAGATGGATGGGCGTGTACCACCGACCCCAATTCCAGTACTGTGCCCTCCAGCATCCGGGTCATGGACAGTTCGCCCAGCAGCTCGGTGACTTCGGGGCCGATCATGTGCCCGCCCAGCAATTCTCCGTATTTTGCATCGACCACCAACTTCACCAAGCCGAAGTTTTCTCCCATGGCCAAAGCTTTCCCATTTGCTTGAACATTGAAGGTTCCCACATTGACATCTTTGCCCTGCTCCTTCGCCTGAGCCTCGGTCAGGCCGAAGCTGGCGATCTGGGGATTGCAGTAAGTGGCCCGGGGCATGTAAACGTAGTCCAACGGTTGGGTATCCAGCCCCGCTATGGTCTCAACAGCCACCATGGCCTGGGCTGAAGCGACATGGGCCAAGGGCATCTTGCCGTTGACGTCGCCGATGGCATAGATACCGGGAAGGTTGGTGGTCATCTTTTCGTCGACTGTGATGCCGGTGCGATCGGTGGCGATGCCTACGGCCTCCAGACCCAGGTCTTCCACGTTTGGCTGGATCCCGATGGCCACCAGCACTTTGTCGCACTCCAGCGTCTGGGCCGCGCCGTCGACGTCCACGGTTACCTTCACGCCAGCGCCTGAGGTATCGACGCCGGTCACTCCGGCGCCCGTCATAAAGTCGATCCGGGCGCGCTTGAAGGCCCGTTCCAATTGGGCGCTGATGTCTTCGTCTTCATTGGGGACCAACCGGGGCAGCATCTCAACGATGGTTACTTGGACGCCGTACATCTTATATATGTAAGCGAACTCCACTCCGATGGCGCCGCCGCCGACGATCACTATCGATTCGGGCAGTTCGCTTAAAACTATGGACTCGCGGCTGGTGATGATCTTGTCACCGTCGATCGGGAGGGGCGGGATGCTCCGGGGCCGGGCGCCGGTGGCGATGATGATATTCTTGGCCTCGATCACATTTGGTCTTTCGCCTGTGGCGCCCTTGGCCGGCGCGACTTCCACCTTGCCAATCCCGGCGATCTTGCCGGTGCCCTGAATATGGTCTACCTCATTCTTTTTCAGCAGAAAGGCCACGCCCTTGGTATTGTGGTCGACAACCTTTCGGCTGCGGTCGATGGCTACGGAATAGTCGGCGTGGAAATTGTCCATCTTCAGGCCAAATTCATAGGCCCGCTTGAAGTAAGACACTATCTCGGCATTCTTGAGGAGGGACTTGCTGGGGATGCAACCCCAATTCAGGCACACTCCACCCAGCTCTTCTTTCTCGATGATGGCTGTTTTCAGGCCAAGTTGACCGGCCCGAATCGCGGCCACATAGCCGCCCGGTCCTGAGCCGATCACGACCAAGTCGTAGTTCGATTCCATCGCCACCTACAGGTTATGTTATGACCGGCCAACGAGGAGCATGTTCCCTCGAGGCGGTTTTTAGGATAAGACAAGATTATAACGTCGCTATTAGGTCTATACAATATATATCACTCCAATAGTCTGTGCCTATCACTGAGGTTGTCCGGAACTGACCTGTCGTCGTATATATCCGGCGCCTTTTCCCCGTCTAGGGAGGAAAGCAGGCGTGATTCATTGTCGTTGTAGCCTGCATCTGCTAATATTCAATGGGTTAGATGCACCGGCCCGCAACATGGGCCATGACGCCGCCGATAGCGGGAGGAAGAGACATGAGAGTTGGGCCATTGGGGATACCTGAGCTGGCGATCATCGTCGTCGTGATTCTCCTGATCTTCGGCGCCAAACGCCTGCCCGAGATTGGTACATCCATGGGCAAGGGCATACGTACATTTAAGACCGCTCTAATGGGCGAGGAAGAAAAAGAAGAGGCCGAAAAGCAGACCACGGCCAGCGGGAAAGACGACAGCAAGAGTTAGATCCGATATCAGAAAAGAAAGAAACCGGTCCTTCAACCGAAGGCCCGGTTTTTTGTTGCCCGGCGTAAGCCCGTTCTTAGGGGGCATGGACCAATAAATTGACAGACCCGCGTTCAACAATACAATACTGGTTTGTCGGCGTCTGATCCCGCGTCGTATTCCGATTCCAGGTAGATCAGACCAGAGGAGTATCTCATATATGCCCTTCCAAGAAGCGACGGCCCGGCTGCAAGAATTGATCCATCGGCAGGGCCAGGTTACAACGGTGCTTCACCCACCGAGTGCGTCCTTGGCCAGAGTCATGGAAGCCGCAGGGGCCGAAGCCGGTTTCGTCGGCACGAGCGGCGTGGTCGGCTCTTATACCGGGATGGAAGACGTTGGCACGGCGACATTGAATGAATGCGTTCAGATCGCGGGGTGGATCGCGCGGTCGGTGCGGTTCCCGGTGATCTTGGACGGGGATACGGGCCACGGCGGCATCATGGCCGTCCGGCGGATGGTCGAGGACTGTATCCGGGAAGGAATCGCGGGCGCCCGGATCGACGACCAGCCCATCGAAGGAAAACGGGGGACAGGCACCGCCGGAATGGAGGTCCAATCGCTGGACGTAGTGCTGACCAGATACCGGGCGGCGGTGGACCGCAAGCGAGAGCTAGACCCAAACTTCGTGGTCATGGCCCAGTGCTACGTGGCGGAAGCTTCCAACGGGGGTTTTGAAGAATCTCTCGTGCGGATGAAAGCCTACAAGGAATTGGGAGAAGTTGACTGGGTGCAGCTTACGGCTCCGCGTTCGGTGGAGCAGGTTAATCGGGCGCGGGCAGCAGTGGACGGACCGTTCTCCATCATGCAGGACTACATGGACCCGCCTCTTTCGAACGAGGAATTGCTGGCCCTCGGCATAAATCTGGCGTGGATGCCCAGGCCCACCCACGACGTCACCTACGTGGCCCTCTACGACTTCATCAAAGATTTCATGGAGCGCGGCACCAGCGCCTGGGTCGACTTCCAAGAACAGCACAAGGATAACCCCTATCTGAGCGGGGCCTTGAAGATCGGCGGCGTAGAGGTAGCGAAGCAGCGCGAATTGGAAGAGAAGTATCTATCCCAGGACTCTCTGGAGAAGTACGAGCGCTCCGCGGGCCGCGATCATTCGTGATCCAAGAATTTCGCTAAAACCGCTAGGTCGAAGTGATGGCGCTGGACTTTCTCCGGCTGCGTCCGGCGATGCGGGCTAGCAGGATGCCGACTTCGTAGAGCACCAGCAAGGGCCCGGCGACCAGGGCCTGATTGACCGGGTCGACCGTGGGCGTGATGATGGCCGCCAAGATGAAGGCCACCACCACCCAATAACGCCTGAACCGGGCCAGCCCCCGGGCTGAAACGATGCCCAAACTAGCCAGCAGGAACATCACCAACGGTGTTTCAAATGCCAGACCCATCCAGAACAGCAGCCGGATCATCAGGTTGATTATGTTACTGATCCGGATCAACGGCGTTGCGACGTCGCCACCAAAGGTGAGCAAGAAATGGAGCGCCGGCGGGGTGAGGATATAGTAGGCGAAAGCCACGCCGCCGCCAAAGGCCAGAATCACAGCAGGCATGAACCCATAGAGGTACCGCTTCTCCCGGCCGGTGAGTCCGGGCGCCACGAACATCACCCCTTGATACACGAGGACCGGCGAGGCCAGTATCAGCCCGGAAACGAACGACACTTTGATGGCAGTGGTCAGCAGCTCAGTGACTTCGGTGTAGATCAGCTCCCCGCCGGTCCCCAGGTTCAGGTCCCGGGCGGGCTCAACTAAGATTTCGATGAGCTGCTCAAAGAAGACGAAGGAAACGGCGCTGCCCACCAGCACCGCGGCCACACAGATGAAGAGTCGCCGGCGCAGCTCGCCAAGGTGCTGCAGAAGGGTCTGTTCCCGCGACCTCATCCCCTGTCCTCGGACTCCGCCTCGGGACCTGCCTTGGAATCCGCGGCGGGCGGCTCCCGGTCTTCCTCGTCATCCAGGGGAATCTCGGCCCGCATCGGAACTCCCGGGGGAGGCTCATTCAGGGCTTCTGGAGTTTGGTCTTGGGTTTGCGTCCGTTGCTCCATCGTCTCCACGGTCATGGCGCTGGTCACGTCGCCGAAGGAACGCTTCAGGTCACCCATTATTTTTCCGGCACTACGGACCATGTCGATGGCCCGACTTGGACCCAGCACCAAGAATGCCACCAGAAAGATCACGCCTAGTTCCGGGATTCCCATGCCCATGAAGTTCATAGAGATCCCTCTTGGTTTTGGGCGGATATCGTGGGGCAGTCATCGCCACAGGCGACGGCGTCTGGGACCGTCCAGCCATCTGGCAGTTGATAGCCCAGCTCTTGAAGCATCTCGAGGAGCCGGCAGATGGGCAGCCCGACGATGTTGTTGTAGCATCCTTCCCAATCGGCGGCAGGCCGGAGCTCAGTGTCCTGCACGGCGTAAGCCCCTGCTTTGTCCCGGGGCACTCCGGAGGCGATGGATGCCTCGATCTCCTGGTCCGTCAGGTCACGCAGGGAGATCTGGCTGGTCATGGCGTCGCTCATGATTCGGCCCGACGCCGCATCAACGACGGTGATTCCAGTAGAAACGTGGTGGGTCGTACCGCTCAACATCCGCAGCATCCGGCGCGCATCGTCGTCGTCCGCTGGTTTGCCCAGGGCCTGACCCTCGAACACCACCGTGCTATCAGCCCCGATGACCAGACCCGAATCCATTCCGGCGGCGACAGCTTGGGCTTTTTCCCGGGAAAGACGCTCTACCATCTCCGCGGGCGATTCTCCGGGGATGGCGTCTTCATCTAAGTCAGCCGGCGTGATATTAAATTCCAGACCCAGCAGGACCATCAGTTCAAGTCGCCGCGGCGAAGCCGATGCCAACGTGATGCTGGCCGGCAACGGCATTCTGGGTTGCTCTCCTCTGGATAGTAACGCCACGCACTCAACGTGGTGCGTCTGAGGGAACATGTCCAGCGGCGCTACTTCGTCCAGACGGTAGCCGCCCTGGCACAGTATCTTGAGGTCACGGCCCAATGTCTCGGCGTCGCACGAAACGTAGGCCACCCTGGAAGGGGCCATCTCGATCAGGCTCTCCAGGGCCCGTGGTTGGCAGCCGGAGCGCGGCGGGTCCAGCACCACCACATCCGGTTTCACTGGCAGGTTTCTCAGTACGTCTTCGGTGCGTCCCAGTAAGAACTCCAGATTTTGAAGTTCGCTTGCGTTCTGCTTGGCGTCGGCCACGGCTGCGGACGATTCCTCCACGGCGATGACCCGCTTCACATGTGGGGCCAGGAGGATGGCGAAGGTGCCCACGCCGGTATAGGCGTCCAGCAGCACGTCATCGGCAGTGAGGTGCAGGCGGTCGCGAACCACCTCGGCGGCGGCGGCGGCCTGTTCGACGTTCACCTGAAAGAATGAGGGGGAGGACACGAGGAAATCCTGGCCGGCCACCGACTCGGTATACCGCTTCTGTCCCGTGGGGACGCCGATCTCGGGATGGACCAGATAGGGTTGAATCAAGAATTCCCCAGAGTATTTGCCGGCCCGTATGGAGAGCTGAGTGGTCTCGCCGCAATGGTCCTGGAGCTCTTCCAGAAGGTCGTTGACCCCTTGGTGCATCAGGAGGCATTTCTCGATGCGCACGAACTGGCGTGTCTCACGGTTGATGAAGCCCAACGCGCCGTCCCGGTTGATGGTGAACCGGGCGTGGTTCCGGTAGCCCAACTGGTCGGGAGAGGGCCTAACCTCGGACACGGGCGGGTCTGCCAGATCTCCGACGCGCTGGAGGGCGTCGGTCACTTTCTCGCGCTTGATTTTCAGTTGGGCGTCGTAGGAAAGGTGCTGCCATTGGCAGCCGGTGCATTCGCCGTAGTAGGGGCACGGGGGCTCAACACGGTCCGGCGATGCCTCGAGCACATCCACGACCTTGGCAGAGACGTACTTGCGGTGGACTTTAACCACTTCGGCCACCACCCGTTCTCCGGGGATGCCGCCGGCCACGAACACGTTATGTCCGTCAAAATCGGCCATGGCCTCGCCAAGCCGTCCCCACGACGTAAGCGTTAGGGTGACTCTGTCTCCTTGCTGGGTGATGCGCTCGGCTATTTCCATCGAAGATCGACGAATACTATTCCTTTCTGGGGATGGGCCCGGATATCCACGCAGGCTCGTGAATACTATAGTTCAAGCAGGGTCATAAACCAAGGAGGTAACGCCGGTTAGGCAGGCTCGGTCCATGCCTGGCCCGGACGGTCAACATACCCCTGGCGAAATGATTTTTCAGCAGGTCTCGGGACTCAGCCTAATCCGGACTTATGTCGGTTGACCTTGGTGTATGCGCCCTTTAAACTGATGCGGAAGCGGACCGGCCTCCGCACTTGGGGGAAACGGTCCCGTTGAATCTTGGGGCGACGAAACGCATCCAAGTTCAGGCGCGATTAAAACGCGTAAGAGATTCCGGAGGATGGAAATGGCAGAACCTTTTGAGGTAAATGACGACACTTGGCAAGAATTGGTATTGGACTCGGACACACCGGTAATGGTGGATTTCTGGGCCGATTGGTGTGGTCCGTGCAAGATGATTGCTCCCGCCGTTCACGATATGGCCGTGGACTATGACGGTAAACTGAAAGTGGCGAAGTTGGACGTCGACGCCAGCCCAAACACCGCCATGCAGTATGGCATCCGCAGCATACCGGCCTTGCTCTTCTTCAAGGACGGCCAGCCGGTGGACCAGATCATCGGCGCAGTGCCCAAGGGCGCGCTGAAGAAGAAGGTCGAATCGGTGATTGGCAGCTAAACATTTCTTCAGATAGGCGAAAAACAAGGCGCCGCCTTCCGGCGGCGTCTTTTATTTGCTAACTTGGTCGGAAGGTAACCCCACGACAGGCGATTATGGGGGTGGATGGGGCCCGGTGGCTCTTGCGGACTTCAAATCCGTTGTGCCTCGTGACGAGCGGGGTAGGTGGGTTCGACTCCCTCGCACTCCCGCCAGACAATTTTCAGCTTCGAAAAGGCCATCTTTATGGGTGGTCTTTTCTTTTTGTGCAACTCCGTCTACTGAGAACTCACGGTATGAAAGTACTAGGTAAATAGCTTGGTAGTTTTCATGCCCTCCAACTGGTAATCAGGCGTGAGAACCCGTTCGCCTCCCGCGCGGTTAAGAAGACATTAAAGCATGGCCCATTTTTTTTGATTAAATTCATCCGTGGGCGCGCCGACGTAAGATCCGTAGTAAACTGACCGCATGGTGGATTTGAAACATTGGCTATCCGTACAGGGACTGACCGTGCGAGACTTCGCCCTTGAACTAGACGTACCGCTCAAGACAGCCCAGGATTGGGTATATCGAGGCGTCGCGCCTTCGCCGGAGAATCAAGACAAGGTCGCCGAGTACGTCCACGCGCATTGCGCCCACCATTGGGTAATCGCGGTCCCAAACGGCCCGATTAGCGAAGGCACGTGCC
>JGI26061J44794_1000504_pt1 | contig 17444 bp, 19 predicted proteins | sample MarorgKNORR_S2LV_5_FD_44794 | JGI IMG/M metagenome (IMG submission 44794) | reverse complement strand
CTTTAAACATTCCGGAAACCCGCGTAATCGTTTCCTGGTTAGTGTCATCTTCAATCATCTACTATTTTTTTTTTTGCTCTGTTATTTCTAACAATTTTATTCAAAGATTGTTTTACGTATTTTCTTTTTTTATGTTGAACAAGTGTAACATTAAAAATTTCCTTTTTTCTATGTCCACGACTATTTATGATATATAACACCAATCGTTTATATACTATAAAATTTTGAAATTTAAAACCAATTAATTTTTTTTCAAATTTTACTACATGTTCTTTTTTATTCAAATATTCCGAAAGTAAAAGTGATTTATTAATAACCACAACTTTTACACCATCACTATCGTATTCAAAAAATTTTGTAAGTCAGAATAACATAAGAAACAAAGTCGAAAATCCAAAAAATATAATTATAAAGGTCAATATCGGATTTGTTGATACTTCGCTAAAAGCACTAAAAAGAGTAGAAAGTATAAGCGCAATTACTACCAAAAAAAAGTAGGTAGAAATGATAACGTTTTTTACTTTAATATTATTAATTCTCATAGGCTTCTTCTACAAAATATAATTCAACTTTTAGGTTGTTAATAATAAATTCTTGTCGGTTTGGTGTGTTTTTTCCCATGTAAAAAGAAAGCAATTCTTCAATGGACAAATTATTGTCTAACATAACAGGGTCTAAACGAATATCATCGCCAATAAAAAATTGAAATTCATCAGGTGAAATTTCTCCCAGACCTTTAAATCGGGTGATCTCTGGTTTTGGTTTTAACTTTTCAATGGCATCTCTACGCTCTTGCTCTGAATAACAATAAACTGTTTTCTTTTTATTTCTTACTCTAAACAATGGTGTTTGCAAAATATACAAATGTCCTTCTTTTATAAGTTCTGGAAAAAATTGTAAAAAGAATGTGATTAATAACAACCGAATATGCATCCCATCTACATCAGCATCAGTGGCAATTACAATATTATTATAGCGAAGGCCTTCTATGGACTCTTCAATATTCAATGCTGCTTGAAGCAAGTTGAACTCTTCATTCTCATACACAATTTTTTTACTTAAACCATACGAATTTAAAGGCTTTCCTTTTAAGCTGAAAACCGCTTGTGTGTTTACATCTCTTGATTTTGTAATACTTCCTGAAGCCGAATCACCTTCGGTTATAAACAAGGTAGTTTCCAGTCGTCTGTCTTTTTTTAAATCGCCAAAATGAACACGACAATCACGTAATTTCTTATTGTGAAGATTTGCTTTTTTTGCACGTTCTCTTGCTATTTTCCGTATTCCAGATAACTCTTTGCGTTCGCGCTCAGCTTGTAATATTTTGTTTTGAATGGCCTGAGCAGTTTCTGGATTTTTATGCAAATAATTATCAAATTGTGTTTTTACAAAATCGTTGATAAATGTACGAACAGTTGGCAATCCACCTCCCATTTCGGCAGAACCCAATTTGGTTTTTGTTTGACTTTCAAAAATAGGTTCCATGACTTTTATGGAAATTGCTGTTACTATAGATTTACGAATATCTGAAGCTTCATAGTTTTTGCCAAAATATTCACGTACAGTTTTTACTAATGCTTCTCTATAAGCGGCTTGATGCGTGCCTCCTTGAGTAGTATGTTGTCCATTTACAAACGAATAGTATTGTTCGCTATACTGCGTTCTACTATGCGTAATTGCAATCTCGATATCTTCGTCTTTTAAATGAATAATTGGATACAGTATATCGCTTGCTGAAATATTTTCTTGTAACAAATCTTTTAATCCATTTTTACTAAAGAATTTTTCGCCATTAAAAATTATGGTCAGTCCTGTATTGAGATACACATAATTTTTAAGCATTTTTGCTACATATTCACTTCGGTATTTATATTTTTTGAAAATAACATCATCAGGTATAAAAGAGACTTTGGTTCCTTTACGACGCGATGTATCATCCAATAAATCCTGATTGATAAGGTTACCTTGATTAAATTCGGCGGAAGCAGACTTCTCGTCACGTGTAGATTCTACTCTAAAAAATGAAGATAAGGCATTCACTGCTTTTGTGCCAACACCATTTAAACCAACCGCTTTTTTGAAAGCTTTAGAGTCGTATTTTCCTCCTGTATTCATTATAGAAACCACATCAACTACTTTCCCCAAAGGAATGCCACGACCATAATCTCGCACAATAACTTTATTGCCTTGAATGGAAATATCAATGGTTTTACCAGCTCCCATTATATATTCGTCAATGGAGTTGTCAAGAATCTCTTTTAGCAGAATATAGATGCCATCGTCGGGAGAAGAACCGTCGCCAAGTTTTCCAATATACATTCCCGGACGCATGCGTATATGCTCTTTCCAGTCGAGCGAACGTATATTTTCTTCGGTATAGGTTGAATTTTGAGACATAAATAAGCTGAAATTAGATATATTGCTAATATAATATTTCAATTTAAAAAATGAAATATAGAATGCACAAAGTAATTAACAATGTTTTCACTGCTTTGCTGTGAAAACATAAATTTCAAAAAACAAATTCCAAATCTCATAGATTATCTTGCTTTTGAAATTTGGAATTTGATTTTTGAATTATTAAGCCTTGGGTTTTATACATTAAATAAGAAGTGCATTACGTCTCCATCTTTTACGATGTAGTTTTTTCCTTCAACACGCATTTTCCCGGCTTCCTTTACTTTGGCTTCGCTGCCATAAGCCACATAATCATTATACGCAATAACTTCGGCTCGTATAAAGCCTTTCTCAAAATCGGTATGGATAACTCCTGCCGATTGTGGTGCAGTTTCTCCTACATTTATCGTCCAAGCTCGCACTTCTTTTTCACCAGCTGTAAAATAAGTTTGCTGATTTAATAATTTGTAAGCCAAACGAATAAGTTTTGAAGACCCAGGTTCGTCTAACCCAATATCTTCGAGAAACATTTGCCGTTCTTCGTAATCGTCTAATTCGTTAATATCTGCTTCTGTGCCAACTGCTAACACTAACACTTCAGCGTTTTCATTTTTAACAGCTTCTCTTATCTGTTCTACATAAGCATTTCCAGTTACTGCCGAAGCCTCATCAACATTACAGACATACATTACAGGTTTGTCGGTAATAAATTGTGAAGGTTTTACATAAGCAACATAGTCATCTTCACTAAACTCTAAAGCTCTTACCGAAATTCCTGATTCCAGATTTTCTTTAATTTTCTTTAAAACAGCTTCTTCTTTTTGTGCTTCTTTATTTCCTGTTTTAGCAGCGCGTTTTACTTTATCAAGTTTCTTTTCAACAGTTTCCAAGTCTTTAAACTGAAGTTCCATATCGATGGTTTCTTTATCGCGAATAGGATTGATACTTCCATCAACATGTACAATATTATCATTATCGAAACAGCGAATGACATGTAAAATAGCATCAGTTTCGCGAATATTTGCTAGAAATTTATTTCCTAAACCTTCTCCCTTACTTGCGCCTTTTACCAATCCTGCAATATCCACAATCTCGACAGTTGCAGGTAATACACGTTCTGGTTTTACCAATTCTTCCAGTTTTTCTAATCTTGAGTCTGGTACATTTACCACACCAATATTAGGATCGATAGTACAAAACGGAAAGTTTGCACTTTGTGCTTTAGCATTCGATAAACAATTAAATAAGGTTGATTTCCCTACGTTTGGTAATCCTACAATTCCGGCCTTCATTGAAAAACTTGTTTTTATTCCCACGAAAGTGAGAATCCATTTTAAGGCTGCAAATGTAAGTAATTAGAAATTTATAATAATAAGGGTTTTAAAAATTGTTTTATGGATATTTGGAGTTACGCTTATCGGTCTCGTATAAGAATAGTTGCGGGTTTACATGCGAGGAATTTCCGTAGGTAATTCAGACCTAGTAAACTTGCAATTATCTTTGGTTAAGTCCAAAATTGAGCAATTATTTTTATACATCTTAAGTTTACTAAGTCATAAATTATACCCATAATCAGAAAGAACAAAAGAGAAGAATAAGATTATAACTGCAATATTGTAACAAATTTAACAACTATTCGTCTTCAATTAAAAACCTCAACTATGTTTAAATCTATTTTAGGATTTACACTATTCCTGTTTACAATTAATGTAAATGCGCAAAGCTTTTCAGCAAAAGTCATTGACAAATCTACTAAGCTACCAGTTCCTTATGCTGCTGTACAAACTGAAGAATATAAAGGTGTTATTACAAACGAGGAAGGTGTGTTTAATATAGAGTTGGAAAACAATCATATAATCCAAATAACTATTTCTTCATTAGGTTATAAAAAACATACTTTTACGATAGAACAAGTTACAAACAACAACTATTTAATAGAACTGGAACCGTCAATAAACGAGCTAAATACGGTGTATTTAAGTAGCTCTAAACCAAATGCAGATTCTATAATTGCCAGAGTTGTTAGAAATCTTTCAAAAAATTATAAAACTGAATATATTCAACACAAACTATTTTATCGAGAAACTTCTTATATGGATTTTGATAATTTGGATTTTGAAATAAAGAAAACCTCTCATGTTAAGAAAAAACAACTAATCGATGCCAACAATAGCCTTAAAACTATGACAAACAACATAATGACGAGTAATTTTGTTCACTTCACTGATTTTATAGGAGAATTAAGTATTAAGGATAAGGATTCTTCAAAACTTCGAGTAGAAAAAGCAACTCAAATTATTAATGCTAAGAAGGACTTTTCGTTAGAAAATATTCAAGAAAAAGCGCAAAATATTGTTTTAAAATATCTGGACACTACACTTACTTATAAACTTAAAACTGGCTTATTTAAAATTGAAGATTCTTTATCTCTTGCAAACAATAACAATTCTAAAGACAACAAGCAAGAATTTAAAATAAAAAACCTTAAAAGTGATGCTCATAACTTGCTCAATGATACACGACCAAATACTCAAAGTTTATTACGAAAAATTTTAGATGCTGATAATTATTCATATTCACTTCAAAATGTATCATTTTATAATGATGAAATGGTTTATGCTATTCATTTTAAACCAAATAGAGCAAAGTCAAAATATGAAGGAACTTTGCATATAACTCATGACGACTATGCGGTTTTAAAAACAGATTACAGTTATTCAAAAGGGAAACGTGGCAGTAAACTTAATTTACGTTTAATTCTTGGTGTAAAGTTTATTGAAAAAGTTAGTAGAGGAACCATCATTTTTAAAAAGAATGAAAGCAACTGGTACCAACCTCGCTACATAAGACATGAAACAGGAAGTTACTTTTATGTAAGTAGGCCTATAAAATTTATTGAGAATAGCAGCGCAAAGAATAAGACACTTTTCAATTTTAAAATTGAAGGTGTTGCAAGAAATATAGAAGAGTTATTACTAACAAGCACAACTGAAATTACAGATGCCTAATTTAATACTATTAAGGAAGTAAAAATAGTACCTTACCAAAAGCAACGAAAATATGATGCAAAAATTTGGGGAAGTAATGAAACTTTAGCTCCAACAGAAGAACTTAAAATGTTTGATGCTACCGAAAATTAATCCTCAGGATGCATAAAACGTTGTTTTCCTAACAGTTCTTCTTCGGTTTCAACAACATCTTCGTCAAGAATACAGCAATCCACAGGACACACAGCTGCACATTGTGGTTCTTCATGAAATCCTTGACATTCGGTACATTTATCGGGAACTATATAATATAATTCGTCACTTATTGGTTCTTGGGCTTCGTCTGCATCAACAGTATTTCCGTTGGTTAAAACCACATTGCCTTTTAAACTGGTTCCATCTTTATAACGCCAATCGTCAGCACCTTCATAAATAGCTGTATTTGGGCATTCTGGCTCACAAGCACCACAGTTAATACATTCGTCTGTTATAATAATTGCCATAATATTTCTTTTTCTAACTTTGCATCCTTATACATCGAAGCCAAGACAAAGATATGGCGCAAAAATAAAACCAATACGATTCATAACCAAGTAAAGCATGAATTTAGAGCAAAGAATTAACACTTTTGTAAAATTAGGATATTTTTTAAGTCAATTTTCAAATAATGTTATCCAAAAAAAGGATAATATTGCCTGTAATGATTTGTTTTTTGATGGATTTAAACATCAAATAAAATTGGCTGAAGAACATAATGGCTGGTTTACTAAAGAAAATGTACTTTTTGCAATTGAAGGTTGGTCTAATCTATTGACAGAAAGCAATATTAATCAATGGTTAGAGAACTATAAGTTTAATAGTATTAAACCTAAAAAAGTGGCCATAATTATGGCTGGAAATATTCCTTTAGTTGGTTTCCATGATTTTATAAGCGTTATTATTTCCGGTCACAAGGTTTTAGTAAAGCAATCTTCAAATGATAAACACCTTCTGCCCTATTTAGCAAAATATTTAGAATACATAGCTCCAGAATTAAAAGGGAACATCGAATTTACTGAAGGCAAACTAAACGATTTTGATATGGTTATTGCGACAGGAAGTAACAACTCTGCTCGTTATTTTGAATACTATTTTAAAGGCAAACCATCGATTATAAGAAAAAACAGGAATTCGGTTGCTGTCTTAACAGGNAACGAAACCGAAGAACAACTTAAAGCGCTTTCCGAAGATATTTTTAGATACTATGGTTTGGGTTGTAGAAGTGTTTCAAAACTGTTTGTGCCAAAAAATTATAATTTTGATGCCTTTTTTAAAGCGATGTACAATTGGCATCCTATAATTAATCAGGCAAAATATGCCAATAATTATGATTATAATAAGGCTGTATATTTAATGAGTGAATTCGATATGTTGGAAAATGGGTTCTTGATGATAAAAGAAGACGAGAGCTATTCATCTCCTATTGCAACACTATTTTATGAGTATTACGATTCTGAAAATGAATTAAAAAATAAGATTGAATTAGACAAAGAACAAATTCAGTGTATCGTTTCTAGTGGATTCATAGATAGCGAAATACAATTTGGTCAAACACAAAAACCACAATTATGGGATTATGCTGATGGTATAGACACCCTTGAATTTTTACTAAAAAATACAGTTTAAAATTATGAATTTTATAACAAAAAGTATCACATAAATTAGCACCTTTGCACGTTGTTAAATTAAATACAATGAAACAACTATGGAATGTAAGTCTATGAGTTTGTTATTAGTTAATAGTTATTTAGTCAACATCCTTAATTCTTAACACCAAATAACTTAATAACAAATAACTTTTAACTAAAGATAGTTTAGGAAGATAAAAACCTCACTCCTATTCTCATAGTAATTTGGACATCGTTTCAACTGATAAAGTAAGATTATAATGAAAAAACATAATTTCAGCGCAGGACCAAGCATATTGCCACCAGAAGTATTGCTACAAGCTTCAGAAGCGGTACTTAATTTTAATGATGACAACTTATCCTTATTAGAAATTTCGCATCGCAGCAAACCCTTTGTCGATGTCATGGAAAAAGCTCGTGCATTAGTGTTGGAGCTTCTAAATCTTGAAGGTAAAGGCTATAAAGTGCTGTTTTTACAAGGTGGAGCAAGTACACAGTTTTTAATGGTAGCATTAAACTTATTAGAAAAAAGAGCAGGTTATTTAAATACAGGTTCCTGGAGCGATAAGGCGATTGCAGAAGCTAAAATTTATGATGATATTTATGAAGTGGCTTCTTCAAAAGAAGCAAAATACAATTACATTCCAAAAGGATACGATATTCCTTCAGATTACGATTATTTTCATTGTACATCTAACAATACCATTTTCGGGACACAGATGAAAGAATTTCCAAAATGCTCAATTCCATTAATATGTGATATGAGTAGCGATATATTTTCTCGTCAGTTGGATTTTATAAAATTCGATTTAATTTACGCTGGAGCCCAAAAAAATATGGGACCAGCAGGAACAACATTAGTCGTAGTAAAAGAAGATATTTTAGGTAAAGTGTCTCGGAAAATTCCATCGATTATGGATTATAAAGTACAAATTAGTAAAAGCAGTATGTATAATACGCCTCCAGTTTTTGCAGTATATACATCAATGTTAACTCTCGAATGGTTAAAAAACCTTGGTGGTATTCAAGCCATTGAAAAAGTAAATGATATAAAAGCACGATTAATGTATTCTGAAATTGACTTAAACCCATTATTTAAAGGCTATGCTTCAAAAGGCGATCGGTCATTTATGAATGCCACATTTAATTTGATTAACGACGATTTAAAAGAAACATTCGACACCATGTGTCGCGAAGGTGGAATAAGCGGATTAAACGGTCACAGAAGCATTGGTGGTTACAGAGCATCCATGTACAATGCATTACCTCTTGAGAGCGTACAAGTATTGGTAGAGATCATGAGTGAATTAGAAACAAAAGCGTAAACTCATCCTTAATCCTTTCCAAAGAGAAGCAAGCTATAGTGGAAAAAAATAAATTATTTAATTAAAAAAACATTTCCCTTTCTTTTGGAAAGGGTTAAGGATAGGAAAATGAAAGTATTAGCAAACGACGGAGTTTCACAAAGTGGAATAGATGCTTTAGAAAAAGCAGGATTTGAAGTAAATACAACTACTGTTGCTCAAGAGCAGCTAGTTAATTATATAAATAAAAATCAAATTACTGTGCTTCTGGTTAGAAGTGCAACTACTGTTAGACAAGATTTAATTGATGCTTGTCCAAGCCTGAAGATTATAGGTCGTGGTGGAGTTGGTATGGATAACATNGATGTTGATTACGCAAAAGAAAAAGGGTTACACGTTATCAATACGCCTGCTGCATCTTCACATTCTGTTGCCGAATTGGTTTTTGCACATTTATACGGTATGGCTCGCTTTTTACATAATGCGAACAGAGATATGCCTTTAGATGGAGATACAAAATTTAAAGACCTTAAAAAAGCGTATGCAAAAGGTGTTGAATTAAAAGGAAAAACACTTGGTATTATTGGCATTGGACGCATAGGTCAGGCAACAGCAAAAGTTGCCATCGGCGCTGGAATGAAAGTCATAGCTTACGATCCATTTATTGAAGAAGTTAATTTAGAATTAAACTTTTTTGATGGGCAAAATTTAAGATTCAACATTGTGACCATTTCAAAAAAAGAGGTTTTAAAACAAGCAGATTTTATCAGCCTGCACGTTCCTGCACAAAAAGGATATGTTATTGGTAAATCTGAATTTGAATTAATGAAAGATGGCGTAATTCTGGTAAATACTTCTCGTGGAGGCGTAATAGACGAAATAGCTTTAGTTGATGCGATACACTCAGGAAAAGTTGAGAAAGCAGCTCTGGATGTATTTGAAAAAGAACCAAAACCAAAAATTCAATTGCTTATGAATCCTGCATTATCATTATCTCCACACATTGGTGCAGCTACTAACGAAGCTCAAGATAGAATAGGTGCAGAATTGGCCTCCCAAATTATTAGTTTATTAAAAGGGTAAAAATCTATTTTTATGTTAAAGTATTCACTTTGAAGTGCTTATAGAAACAATTTTTGTATCTTTCGTTGAAAACGATTGAAAATGAAACGAGCATGCTAAAAAGTTTGTCGCTCAAGGAGAATGATTAATAGCGAACAGTCCCGATAACTCCCGATAACTATCGGGACGGGATGANCGTTAAAAAACAATAAATTATAGACACATGAAAAATTGGTTTTTAATTNTACTCGTTTGTTTTGGAATTTACAGTTGCAAAACATCATATAAAAAGACTACTACTAGTATAGAAGATAATCTTAAAGCTCAAGACACAGTTCGTATTGCAAATGATGAACTTGAATATGAAATACTCATTATTGAACCTGGATTTAATTTCTGGTTGCAAAGTACAGCAAAACCTGAAGGTTACTATTCGCAATCATTTTTAGAAGGAAGAAATCAATTATTTGTTTCCGAATGGAACAATCGTGTTTTACANCCTCAACGATATGACCNAAGATTATATGAATTAAGTATTGATTATAACCCTTCCATAGATTACGGTTATGAAGTTAACTACAAGCTATATAATTATTTTATTTATTTTCAGTTGCACTACAAACAACAATTAACAGGTTTTGTACCTAGAATTTGAATTTCCTTTTTTACTTTCGCATTTTAAAACACATTATGCAAAAGTTTAAACAACGCTGGGAAATTCAACAAAATTGGCAACTCATTTTTCCGGTTTTAGGTATTTCAGTTTTAGTTTATTCTTCATATAAATTAGCTTTAGTTTTTATTAAAGAATCAAATATTTATATCACCATTTTTAGCACCATTATCTTATCTTTTTTATTATTGAAATTCATATTATTTCTGTTTTTAAAATTAGAAAAAAAATGGGTTCTAACTTATAAGTGGGAAATGATTAGAGTATTTATTGTTTTTTCAATAACTGGTACAGCATCAATTTTTGTTGGAAGACCAATAATTAGACTCATTGGTATCACAAAAGAAAATTTAAACCCTGTTATTTATTGGATTTTATATATTATTATTGGACTCATTTTTTACCAAATTCTGTTAGTGTGTATTGGTTGGCTCTTTGGGCAATTTCAATTTTTCTGGAATTTTGAAAAGAAAATGTTACGTAGATTTGGATTAAAACGATTTGTTAACTAAAAATGAATACTTGTAGAGCACATATAATTTACAAGATTAGCGTAATCATTTTGGTTGTTGTGTTGCTTTCGCCTAGTTTTGTGAAGTTTTTTCATATATTCCAAGACCATATTCATCAAGTTTGCAAAAGTCCCCAAAAGATACATTTTCATAAGTCTGATTTAGATTGCGATTTTTATAAATTTAAATTGCGTACTCAATTTAGTTTTTCGGCTGAAGATTTTAAATTTTTATTTATAGAAGAAAATTATCAGGTTATTACTTCACAATATCTGTTTTTAGAAAACAAACAAAATTTACATTTTTTTAAGCGTGGGCCTCCCGAATTAATTTAACATTAAACCGGAAATTCTATTTTTTCCAAACATAATTATTGTTAAATTTATTAATCATTAAAAAAATGAAAACCCTATTAAATTGCATGCTATTTCTCGCAATTACCACAATATATTCGCAAAATATAATTAAAGGAATTGTAAAAGAAAACGAATCTGATACACCTATTATCTTTGCTAATATTTATCTTCCTCAATTAGAAAAAGGAACTATAACTAATGAGAAAGGTGAATTTATAATTCTTGATTTGCCTTCAGGAAATTACAAAATGGTAATCTCAATAATTGGTTATAAAACGCTTTCGACAGAAATTATTATTCCTTTAATTCAAGATTTAAGCATAACACTAACAGCTTCTGCTATTGAAATGGAGGAAATAATAATATCTACACCTTTCCATAAATTACAAAGTGAAAATGTAATGAAAGTGGAACAAATTAAAGTAAGCGAAATGAAAGCAAGTGGAGCGACAACACTTGCTGAAGGCATAACAAATATTGCTGGTGTAGAAAGTGTTACAACGGGTTTAAGTATTGGAAAACCCGTAATTAGAGGTTTGAGCAGTAACAGAGTTCTTGTTTATACACAAGGTATCCGATTAGAAAATCAGCAATTTGGCGATGAACACGGTTTAGGAATTAATACCGCAGGAATTGAAAGTGTAGAAGTCATTAAAGGACCTGCTTCTCTACTCTATGGCAGTGATGCTTTAGGAGGTGTTTTGTATTTGAATCCTGAAAAATTTGCAACACAAAACACTTCTTCAGGAGATATAAATACAGATTATTACACAAATACAAATGGATTTAGTACTAATGCTGGTTTTAAATCTTCTGGTGATGTATTCAAATTTATTTTTAGAGGAAGTNTTGGGGAGCATTCCGATTATAAAACCAATGGCTTTAGAGTAACTAATACAAGGTTTAAAGAACAAGACCTTAAAGCTGCGATTGGTTACCAAAAATCTAAATTTAAAAGTGAAATCAGATATAACCTAAACGCTTCAAAATTAGGTATTCCAGAAGAGATAGGAGTTCAAAACATAAATAAAAATCCTTTATTTCCATATCAAAAAATCAACAATCATGTGTTGAGCTCAAAATCTACTGTATTTTTAGATGTATCTAGTTTAACTATTAATTTAGGGTTTACTCATAATGACCGAAAAGAATTTGGAGAGGATGAAATAAAACCTATCTTGGATTTGAAACTCAAAACCTTAAGCTATGATGTAAAATATAATCTGCCAAGGTTTGGGAAATTTGAAACTATTGTTGGAATTCAAGGACTAAATCAAACCAATACAAATTTTGGTATAGAACAGCTTATCCCTGATGCAATTACAAATGATTTTGGTGTATTGGCAACATCTCATATTCATTTTGACGATTATGATATTCAATTAGGAGCCAGATACGATAATAGAAATATAAATGTAAAAAATGATATAAATAAAACGTTTAATAGTTTTAATGGTGCTGTTGGAATTAAGTTTAATTTATTTAAAGAAATCACAACACGCATAAATCTTGCCACAGGATTTAGAGCACCTAATTTGGCTGAGTTAACTTCAAATGGTGTTCATGAGGGAACGAACCGATTTGAGATTGGAAATCCAAATCTAAATAGCGAACAAAACTTTCAAACAGACTTAGCTTTCGAATATAAGAATGAACATTTAGAAATTTTTGCTAACGTTTTTTATAATAAAATAGACAATTATATCTTTATTTCTCCTACTGGAGATATTATTGATGATAACTCTGTTTTTGTTTATAAGCAAAATGATGCTAAATTATATGGAGGTGAATTTGGTCTACACATACATCCGCATCCTCTTGATTGGTTGCATTTTGAATCTAGTTTTGAAACTGTAACAGGAAAACAAAACAATGAAAACTACTTACCATTAATTCCTGCTAACAAAATAAATAATATCGCTAGAGTTGAATTTATTTATGATAAATTGAAAGGAGAACATTCAAGTGTCCATTTAAAAAACAGTTATGCATTTATTAAATTAAGTACAACTTTTAATCAAAACAAAATTAGTGGTTTTGAGACTAAAACATCAGGTTATAATCTATTGAGCCTAGGCTTTGGTGGAGAAATTAAAATATCAAAACATCTATTAAAAATTAATATTTCTGGTACTAATTTAACTAACAAAGTTTATATAAATCATCTTTCAAGATTAAAAATAGATGGTATCCCTAACATTGGTAGAAATTTTAGTTTGAGTTTTAGTTATAGGTTTTAAAATATTTGATTATTCATCTCCATCTTTTTTAATAACTTGAGTATATATCCAGATTAATGTAAATGTTGGAACAATATCAAAACCTGGAATAATAAATGATACATAACCCGTAACCCGTTAAATCAAATAGAATGCTAATAATAATTTTTTAAATTTACTAATATTGTTAAAATTCATAAAACACTAATATTGATATAGATAACAGTAGATTTTCAAAATTATTATGAAAGCTTTTGACTAATAAGCTTTAAGAATTCTGTTCGTGTTTCAATATTTTTAAAAGCCCCTTTAAATCCCGAAGTTGTTGTTACCGAGTTTTGTTTTTGTACACCACGCATCATCATACACATGTGTGATGCTTCAATAACTACAGCAACACCTAGTGGTTTTAGTGTATCATTAATGCAATCTAAAATTTGTTCGGTCAATCGTTCCTGAACTTGTAACCGCCTTGAAAATACATCTACTATTCTTGGTATTTTACTTAAACCAACAATGTGTCCATTTGGAATATAAGCAATATGTGCTTTCCCAAAAAAAGGTAAAATATGATGCTCGCAAAGCGAATACAATTCAATATCCTTTACAATAACCATTTCATCATACGTTTCCTTAAACATGGCACTCTTTAATATTTCGGTAGCATCCTGATGGTAACCTTGTGTTAAAAATTGTAGTGCTTTCGCTGCACGTTCTGGTGTTTTTAATAAACCATTGCGAGATGAATCCTCGCCTAAATCTTCTATAATTTTTTTATAGCGCTCTTTAACATCGTCTGTTACATTCATGGAATATTCTTCAAAATTTTTATATGGCATAGCTTATATTATTTTAATTTGTCTTTATAATGCTTTTCGAGTTTTTTCAATTTAGGATTTATAATAACTTGGCAATACCCTTGCTGTTTATTATTTTCATAATAATCTTGGTGATTCTCTTCAGCATTATAAAATACTTCAAATTCAGTAGTTTCAGTAACAATAGGGTTATCAAAAACCTGCTCTTTTTCTAAGAAAGCAATAAATGCTTCTGATTCTGCTTTTTGCTGCTCATTAGTATAAAATATTGCCGAACGATATTGCGGACCAACATCATTACCTTGTCTGTTTAAAGTGGTTGGATCGTGAGTTGCAAAGAAAATTTCTAATAAATCTTTATAAGAAACTTTGCTTTCGTCATAAACAATTTTTGTTCCTTCGGCATGTCCGGTTGTTCCTTCGCATACTTCGTGATATGCTGGGTTTTTAATAAAACCTCCTGTATATCCGGAAATTACTTGTTTTACACCTTCAATTCTATTAAATACTGCTTCGGTACACCAAAAGCATCCTCCTGCAAAAACAGCTGTTTTAAAATGTTGAGTCATATGTTTATAAAGTTAAGCAAAATTTTTAGTCTTATCCAAACATAATTCCTTACCAAAGTATTAACAGTTTTATATAACTATTTAACGTTTACTTGTGATTTTGCATTTTATGCAAACTGTATTTTTGCAATAAGTGTAACATTACGGATTTTAAATAGTCTTTCATGCTATACAAGTCATCAAATCAATCAAAAAATGAAAAAACTGCTTTGTTTAGTCCTCTTTATTCTCTTTAGTACATTTGTTTTTGCACAAGAAAAAAAATTCCTAAACCTTAAAAGAGCTCAAGTTGCTCCTAAAATTGATGCGGTTTTAGACGACCAAGCTTGGCAAGATGCCGAAGTAGCTGATGGGTTTGTACAGTTTAGACCAGCGATGGGAACACCCGAAGAAGAACATCAAAAAACGATTGTAAAAGTAACCTTCGATAACATTGCGATTAGTTTACTACATTGATTATAACAACATCAAAGGCGTATTTCAAAAGAAAAGCAGTTCATAATTGCGCATCACAACTCAAAATAGTATTTTCACGTCATTATTCTTTTGATTAATGATTCAAGCAACAAATATCCATAAATACTTTGACGACTTACACGTATTAAAAGGTGTAGATATTCACATAAAAAAAGGAGAAATTGTTTCTATTGTAGGTGCTTCTGGAGCTGGTAAAACAACATTATTACAAATTCTGGGAACGCTTGACGAAGCCTATTCTAACGAAAATTTTAAACTACAAATCAATAGTACTTCTGTCATTAATTTAAAAGAAAAAGCCTTAGCAAAGTTCAGGAATGAACATATAGGTTTTATTTTTCAGTTTCACCAGTTACTACCAGAGTTTACAGCTTTAGAAAACGTGTGTATTCCAGCATTTATTAAAGGTTTAAACAAACCAGAAGCCGAAGACAAGGCAAAACAGCTTTTAGATTTTTTAGGGCTTTCTCAAAGATCTGATCATAAACCAAATGAACTTTCGGGTGGTGAACTGCAACGCGTAGCAGTTGCCAGAGCATTGATAAATAAGCCTAACCTAATTCTCGCCGACGAACCTTCAGGAAATCTGGATAGCGAATCTGCCGAAAATTTACACAAGCTATTTTTTAAATTACGTGATGAGTTTGGACAAACCTTTGTGATTGTAACACATAACCAAGAACTGGCAAATATGGCTGATAGAAAGCTAACTATGGTTGATGGGAAGATTATAAATAATTAAAGCTATTTAAATTNAATTTTTTGCAGTTACGCTTATCGATTTTGTGTATGGTTTCGTTGCATGAAAATCCGCTAGGATTTTTAGATTAAGAAACCAAGACAGTAAAAGTGCGAGAAATTTCCTATAGGAAATTTAGAAGCAATGAACTATACATAGTGTTGTGAACAGTTATTTGATTGCAATAAATTATTACAAAGAACCATCTGAACGATATTTGTGAATATAAACTTTAACCACTGCACTGTTAGTATTTGGATTTAACAAACTTGATCCAGTTACTATAATTTTCCCGTCTTCAAGTTCTAAACAACTTGTAGCAAAGTCNATATAGTTAGAATGTGTTCCATAATCGATTTGCCAAAGAATTTCANCAGACGAATCGATACTAAAAATTAGGCTTTTGGATGAAGCATAATTCGTGCTCATAGAACCAGATATAATATATCCTCCTGATGATAACTGTTCGAAATCAATTCCTTTAGTATAATCATTATTGAACGTATATGAAGTATGACTATTAATGTTTCCTGAACTGTCTATATTTATCCTATCAATTCTATCATCTGAGTCGACTCTAGTATTAAAAAAAGCAGTGTAAGAGCCGTCATTTTCACGAATTATGCGTCCATAAAATCCTGAATTATACGGAAACTCAAATGCGTTTAAAACTTCTCCCGAGTTGCTTATATGTAATATTTTACTAAGCGCATTTGGGTAAGACGATGTATTTACCCAACCTAGTGCGAAATAGGTATTTGGTTCTGGACCTTCGACTATGTCATTTAATGACTTTATTTCATAAGACTCATCGATTAATCCATCATCTATTAGATTACCATTAGGTGTAAGTATAGTATAGGAAGNATATGGCACTATCCAAAAAATTCGAAAATTGATTCTACACCAAAAGGTGGCTTAAAACATTTAATAATAACTAATTTAAAATATAAATTATGGCATCACAAAAAAACTTTCTAGGAAGAATATGGCTCCAAAAGGCGGGTCACGCTGTAGAGGTTTCAACCTTTGCCAGCAGCCCACAAAGAGCAACTGAAATCATAAAAGCTCTTTATGGTTCACAATTCAAGTCTTTTGCAAAGCACATGGCATCTAACTAAAATATTATCAAAATAAAAATATTTATTATTATGAAAGATTTATTAAAAAATGAAGAATTTGAAATTATTTTTCAAAAAGTAAAAAATGAAGTAAATGATTTTATCAAAAGTAGAGATATAGAATTGGGAGAAGGAGTGAGTATAGATGATATAATTATGTGGCATAGACCACAATCTGGTGATTATTTAGTATATCCATCAGAAAAATGCCCTAAAGAAATTAAAAATATAATTATATCAATTATTAAAAAGAATAATCCAACCTTGAATTAAAATTTTATAGATTTTAGTTATTTTGAATTTAGTGCAGTTTTAATTAAAAACCTTCAAAAACTCCTAAACCAAATAACGCAAAATCATATCTAACTGGGTCAACTGGGTCTAATTCACGTAATGCTGTATCTAACTCCAATAAAGCTTTAGCATCGTTTTGCTTTCTAGACAGTAAACCAAGCTTTCTAGCCACATTTCCAGAATGCACATCTAATGGACAAGATAAAATAGATGGAGAAATATTTTTCCATAATCCAAAATCTACACCAG
>JGI26061J44794_1000502_pt1 | contig 17525 bp, 14 predicted proteins | sample MarorgKNORR_S2LV_5_FD_44794 | JGI IMG/M metagenome (IMG submission 44794) | reverse complement strand
TTTTTGCGGCAGCGAATCACACGACTCAAAATACAGCTGGAACGTGTCGAAAAGGAACGTGTTACTCAAAAACAGAGGCGTTCCAATTGCTTGCAAGTGAGTCTGATAGGCTACACAAATGCCGGTAAATCCACAATAATGAATGCGCTTACCAGTTCTGAATTGTTAGTGGAAGACCGCTTATTTGCAACACTTGATTCGACAACAAGACTTTTAGAAGACGATTCAAGACCCAAAGTTTTACTTTCAGACACTGTTGGTTTCATCAGTAATCTTCCGCATGAAGTTGTGGCTGCATTCCGTTCCACACTGGCTACAGTAAAGGATGCGGATTTGTTGCTCCAAATTATTGATGCAGGTGACAACATCGAACAACATTTACAAACAACCGCGGAGGTATTAGCAGATTTGGATGCCCTTTGTATCCCAATTCTNAAGGTATTTAACAAAATAGACCAGCTTCAACCTGCACGTTTACTAATGTTGGAAAAAATGTATCCGGATGCGATTTTTGTTTCTGCGATTAACAATGGGAAAAAAGGGTTTGATAAAAACAAAACATTAATTGACAAACTAAGAAAAAAAATTCTTGTTTTTTTTAATGAACGGATGAAAACAGTGACGATTCGTCTTGATTATCAGCATTCCAAGCAGTTAGCAAATATTTATGAATGGAGCAGGGTTGATAAAATTGATTATCAGGAAGAAGGCATTTTGATGACATTGACCACAATTCCTGGAAACTTAGAACGCTTACGCCATCACTTGGGTGCAGATTTTACAGAAATGATGTAAACGCTGTATGGACAACGACTTGAAGCAAAAGACTAAAACCAAATTTGAATTCTCGTCTTATTTGGGAANCTGCCTGAACTGAAAACTTCTTTATGAACAAGAGTAATTGGTCATACGGCATAAACAACAAAATTAAATAAAGACCATCGAANAAATGCAAAAATTTATTGTGGAGGGTGGAATTGCTCTCTCCGGAAGTATCACACCTTCAGGCAACAAAAACGAAGCGCTTCCGGTAATTGCGGCAACTTTGCTGGCAGAGGAGCCTGTAATTTTACACAACCTGCCTGACATTATTGACATTGCCATCATGCGAGAATTGCTTGTCAGTCTCGGTGTGGAAGTTGAGCAAATTGATAAACATACATATCGTTTTGATTCAAGTAAACTGAATTCAACTGTTCCGGATTCAGAGCAGGCCGAGCGGATCCGTGGTTCATTCCTCTTGGCCGGGCCTCTTCTTGCTCGTAAAAAATCCATTGATTTGCCCGCACCAGGAGGTGATCGTATAGGCTTAAGACCGGTTCATACACATCTATTTGCGCTCGAAAAACTTGGTGCCAGTATTGTTCTTAACGAAAATAGTCATTATCAGATGCGCACTCCGGGTTTAAAAGGGACAGAAATTTATCTGGATGAAGCCAGCGTCATGGCCACAGAAAATACAATAATGGCCTCGGTTACAGCTAAAGGAAAAACCAGCATTTACAACGCTGCTTGCGAACCACATGTCCAGGGACTCTGTCACTTTTTGGTGATGCTGGGAGCAAAAATTGATGGTATCGGTAGCAATTTACTCTTAATTGAAGGGGTGTCAGGATTGGCTGGTGGAGATTATACTATTCAGCCGGACCACACTGAAGTCGGTTCCTTTATTGGATTAGCCGTAGTTACAGGAAGCGAATTGCGAATTAAGAATGCAGGAATCAAATATTTGCGTATGACTCGTTTGATGTTTGAAAAGCTGGGTGTTGAAATTAGGGTTGAAGGTGAGGATTTGCTAATTCCGAAAAATCAAAAACTAACTGTACAGAAAGATGTCCCGGGAGGTATCCCCAAAATTGACGATGCGCCATGGCCGGGATTTCCCGCGGATTTAACCAGTATCATGACAGTGGTTGCCACACAATGTACCGGTGCGGTATTAATTTTTGAAAAGATGTTTGAAAGCCGTTTGTTTTGGGTGGATAAACTAATTGAAATGGGAGCACAAATAATTCTTTGTGATCCGCACCGAGCAGTTGTTTCAGGACCAACTCCACTCAAAGGAGCAAGGGTTTCTTCGCCGGATATTCGAGCAGGAATGGCTTTATTGATTGCGGCTCTCAGTGCAGAAGGCATCACGGAAATTCATAATATTAACCAGATTGACCGTGGATATGAAAAAATAGACGAACGGCTGAATGCTTTAGGCGCAAGAATTAAAAGAGTAAACGAGTAGCGAGACAAATGGGAAAAAATATAAAATTATCTGTAGAACAAGCAAAGGTTTTAGAGGAGGAACAAAAACTTCTAATCCTTGTTAAACAAGGATTGTTGATGCTTGCAGCTGAGGATAAACAAAGTAATATAAGTAACATACAGTTTAATAACATCATCGAACTGCGAGATTCACTCGCGGATACTTTGCCCGAGGATGTGCCTGCTGTAATGGCGCAAATGGAACGCATGGTTTTGTTGCACACGCATCAAGATTCACATAATGCTGCTTCCGGATTTAATCTTGATACCCCATATTTTGCACATATCCGTTTGCGTGAAAACAACCGTGAAAGGGATTTGCTGATTGGAAACCAAAACTGCTTTTCCACACATTTGCCTTGCCCAATAGTTGATTGGAAAAATGCCCCGATCAGTCAAATATTTTATCGCTATCGTGAAGGTGATGAATATGTTGAGGAAATTGGTGAGCGGGAACTCGAAGGTGAGTTGATAACGAGGAGGATGTTACTTATCGAAAATGGTATTTTGATGAGAATCAACTGGCCCGGCGGTGTTCTGGAAGACTTGTCCTCTGAAAATGGAAAAAGCAATAAATGGTATTTGGTTAGTCAAATAATTCCACGTCTGGAAAGTGGACAAGACAAAACTCTGGACGAAATTCAAGTACCTGACAAATCGTTATCTAATTCAGGAAAAACAACAGATCTCAGTTTTTCCGGCTACAGGGTGGACAAACATCTCCGGCAGATAACAGCACTGGTGGATCCTCAGCAATTTGAAGTAATAACACATTCTGAATCCGGAATTATTTTGATACAAGGCGGAGCAGGTTCTGGTAAAACAACTGTTGCACTTCATAGATTGGCATATTTGATGTCAAAAAAGCCGCAATACTTTAAGCCAAAGACTGTACTGCCGATTGTTTTTGGGCCTGCTTTAGCAAACTACATGTCCAAGGTCTTACCTGCTTTGGGTGTAAATGGTGTGAGTCCCAGGACTTTTCATAAATGGGTGTCAGGACTCCGCCAGCGTGCCTTGCCTGAATTGCCTTCAAATTATGCGGAAAACACTCCAATGGATGTGATCGAACTGAAGCGCCATCCGTTATGGTTGAAATACTATCTGGAGGAAATTAAGAAACGCACTTTAAAGTTCCGTGAATTATTTGAAGTGAAACTTGCCAAAGTTGAATGTCTGGAAGTAGTGCTTGAAGCTTGGGATGCCTTGAGCGGTTTGCCTTTGATTCCACGTTTACTGCGTTTGGTGAGTTGGTCAAAAGGTGAGGTATCAATTGATAAGGTAGCAAAACTTTCCAGTTCCAGAATGGAAAAACAACTTCAAAATGTTTTGGAACAGGCTTTCCCAGAGTTGTTTGAAGCACCTCATTTATTAATTTCTCAAATTTGGAATGATTGTCTTGTCAGTCAGGAAATGCTGGTTGAGACAGTTGAGCGGCTTGCTCCAGGTGAATTTAGCGAAACCCAAATCACGAGCGCCTGGACCTGGGCAGTTAGACAGTATCAAAAGCGTCAGGAATTTGGAGAAGTTATAGAATCAGATCGAGTTTCTCTGGTCGAGCAAGTGGAAGGATTAGGTAGTATAGATCTAAATTTTGAAGATGAAAAATCTTTGTTGGACGAAGAAGATGATTCGCTTTTACTGTTACTCTTTCAACTGTTAATGGGACCGTTGCAGCGTAAAAACGGCAAGCTTCTGAGCTACACGCATTTGATGCTCGATGAAGCTCAAGATTTTGGAGCGCTTGAGTTTCAGCTATTGGTAAGTTTAACACCGGAAAACCTGACCAGTGTTACATTAGCAGGAGACTTGGATCAACGCATAATGCTGGGACGTAAACATGAAACTTGGGAAGAATCGCTTGCTCATTTGACTTTACCCAATGGTACAAAACCGGACGTGACTGCCTTAGAGCCTTTAAAAATTGGTTACCGCTCTACCAACGAAATTATGACAGCGGCAAAAATAGTTATCGGTGAATATAGTGTAAATACGGTTTGGCATTCAACCCGTCACGGTGCTCCGGTTGATGTATTCCGTTTCCGGGAACGGGGAGCGATGGTAGCATTTCTAGCTGATACATTGGAAGATTTGTCAATTCGCGAACCCCTGGCCAGTGTCGCGGTCCTGGCACGTACTCAGGAAACAGCCCAAATTATGTTTGAAGGCTTGCAGCGTACCGATCTTGCTAATATGCGTTTCATAAGAGATCAGGAATTTTCATTTACGCCAGGAATTGATGTGACAGATATTACCCAGACTAAAGGCCTGGAGTTTGATACAGTTTTAATCGTGGACGCAGATGCTTCAACTTATGGCCCGGATATTCGTTCTCGACAATTGTTGTATGTAGGTGTTACCAGAGCCGCCCATCAGCTTTGGCTTCTGCACTGCGGGAATCCATCCACTTTGATTGCGGGAATTGTGGATAAATCGTAATTGAATTGATGATGACGTAGAGACTTTTGATGCAGCCGATAATAAACAAGCAGATTAGTAGTTTAAAAGAATCCGCAACTTTATTCATAAACCAGCTTGCATTAAAATTACGCAGTGAAGGACGAGATATTTGTCACTTGGGTTTCGGTGAATCTCCGTTTCCTGTGCCTGAACCAATGCAGGCAGCATTACGCGAAAATGTCCAACGAAAACAATATATTTCCGGATATGGGCTACCGGAATTAAGACAGGCGGTTGCCGGGTTTTTTAAAAGTGAATTCGGTTACAATTACTCTTTTGAAAATATTTTCATTGGTCCTGGAAGTAAAGAGTTGATTTTTCAACTCGTTTACTTGTTGGAAGGACCGCTCTTAGTTCCAGCTCCGAGTTGGGTCAGTTATGGTCCTCAAGCCAAGATTCGCTCCAAAAATTTTATTCCAATTCCTACTGACTATAAGAATGGTTATCGTTTGCAGGCAGATGAATTGGATAAAACATGTTCCAGTCAGAAAAGTCCGCAAAAAATTCTGATTCTCAACAATCCGAGCAATCCTACTGGCAGTGTTCATACTACGGATGAATTACGGAATTTGGCAGAAGTTTGCCGGAAACACGGCGTAATTGTGATTTCAGATGAAATATATGCCCTGANCAAATTTGGTGACATACCGTTTGAGGGAATTGCCAAGTATTATCCGGAAGGAACGATAACCACTAGCGGAGTTTCGAAAGCATTTTCCGCAGGAGGATGGCGTCTTGGTTTTGCGATGATACCGGATGAATTGAGTGAAATTACGCGTCCACTTTCCGCATTTGTGAGTGAGACTTTCAGTTGCGTCAGTGCGCCTGTACAGTACGGAGTTCTGCCTGCATTCGAAAATTATGAATCAGTACGAAGTCATGTTGAACTTTGCCGAGATATTCATGGTGCAGCAGGAAATTATTTGCATCAACGATTTACGGAAATTGGAATGAATTGTCCTAAACCTGAAGGTGCTTTTTATCTATTTCCGGATTTTGAATATTTCAGGGATAAACTAACTTCTCGTGGAATTAAAACCAGTGAGGAATTGAGTAAACGGCTTTTGGAAGAAACAGGAGTTGCACTGTTGCCCGGAAAAGATTTTTACTTGCCGGAGAAATTTTTTGGAGTACGGGTAGCAAGTGTGGATTATGATGGTACGCTGGCAATGCAGGAATTTCCGCATAATGGTCAATTGACTCAGGATTCGTTTACACTCCTTTTTCCGAAATTGGTGGACGCGTGTCTGCGTCTTGAAAAGTGGCTTAGCTGAATTTGCACCGTCTTAAATTTTAAAATTAAACTGCACGTTTGCAACAAAATACTTATAAATAAAAGGTCTGAAAATGAAATTAGTTAGTGGCTATTTGGGGCAAGATGTACAGATGGAAGGAAGTCTTTCAACAAGTGGGAGCATTCGAATTGACTGTAGCTATATTGGCAGGATTTCTAGCAAACAGATGGTCATCGTGGGAGCTTTAGGTAAAGTGAAAGGCGAAATAAAAGCACCGGTGATTCGAGTCGATGGCTGGGTAGAAGGCAATCTAAAGGCAGAAAAACTTGTAGAAGTCATGGGAAATGCACGCATAAAAGGTGACATTTATACCCCTGCAGGCGGATTGGAAATGAAGATTGGCAGTGAATTTGTAGGCAGATTAATCATGAATTCAGCAAAATAATTTGGCAACTTCGGACGCATTAGTAGAAATCTTAATGATATTAGAGTGGTTGCTTAGATAAGATTTCTCGCTTCGTAAGCAATGACACAGTTTTAGGAATTTTTTGCTGGTTCATCACTTCTAATAATATTAATAAAATTAATTAAGCCGTCAGTTTTGACAAAACGGTACTCTTCTTGTCACTACTGTTTAAGTCTGATTTCTGGGAAGTAATTGGTGTCGGTTTTTCATTTACTTTCGGAATATCCAAAATATTGATAGGAGATGATTTTGCGGCGGGGCGAGTCTGTGCAGATTGTGCAGTGTAGGTTTTAGGTGCGGTTTTACTGTCAGTTCGCATTAAATCCGCAAATTTTGGCAGTCGTAAGAGTTGGAGCAACTCCGGAGATTTGCTTTCATTTCTGAGATCATTCTTGATCATCTCCGGCAGCTTATCCAAATTTTTCAATTCAAGTTTTATAGCCTCCGGGAGTTTTAACAACATCTGACTGTCTGCCTCGCTCATCTGATCAAGCTGTTTTTTGATTGCTCCCACAAAACCATCAATTGCGGCATCCGGCAACTTGTCCTGGACTAGCAAGTTTTCAATTCTTGTGAGTACCTTCAAATACTGCGAAGTCTCGTTATGTTCAGCACCTTGCGCGACAGCTACATTTTCTTCTGATTTGAGGGCTTTAGTCTTGGAACCAATGGCGACGGGGTTATCTTTACTTTGGACTTGTCGCTCAAAACCGGTTTGATTGTCTGGAATAGTTTTAGCGGAAACTTGCATAATTTATAATAAATGAGGCGAAAAACTTGCTGAATTGTTTTGAACAATCAGCAACCATTCAGACATTCAAGTATTGAGCCAATTATTTAAGTTGAAGACCAACGTTCTAACTTGATTTCATGCATAAATTACAGCATCATGGAACACAAAGTTAATAATTTCAAAGTGCTCTCAATTTACGTAGACCTCCCTTTAATAATTTCAAAAACAATTTATGTTACTGATTCCAGCAATTGATTTAAAAAACGGACGCTGTGTCAGACTTCTCCAGGGAGAGGCAGCCGCGGAAACCGTCTATTCTGATGACCCTGCTGCCATGGCACGCTCATTTGAAGATGCCGGAGCCAAACGTTTACATCTGGTTGATTTGGACGGAGCGTTTCTGGGAAAAGGCGCAAACCTGGCAAGTATTCGTTCAATACTCAAAAACATTTCAATTCCGGTCCAACTAGGTGGTGGACTTCGCACTGCGGAAAATATTGAACAAATGTTTGAAATTGGAGTTTCGTCTGTCATTGTTGGAACAATGGCAGTCAAGAATCCGGATGTTCTGGAGGACGTTATTCAGCGTTTCTCCGGAGAAAAAATTATTCTTGGTATTGATGCACGGAACCGAAAAGTTTCGATTGAAGGCTGGCAGGAAGGAACGGAAATTGACGATGTTGAGTTCGCCTTACGCTGGAAAAAACTTGGAATTCAAAGAATCGTTTTTACAGACATTGCACGTGACGGAATGCTGAGCGGTCCAAATATGGAAGCTTTACGAGACTTTGCACGTCGAACCGGATTAAAGATTGTGGCATCAGGTGGAATTTCATCGATGGATGACTTGGAAAAACTCAAAACTCTGGAAGTAGACGGTGTTGATCAGGTAATCAGCGGAAAAGCAATTTATGAGGGCAAACTTGATTTAAAGGAAGTTTTCAAATGTTAGCGCGCCGTATAATTCCATGTCTGGACATAAAAGCAGGCCGTGTGGTCAAGGGTACAAGTTTTATAAATTTGCGTGACGCAGGTGATCCACTTGAGCTTGCGCAGCGTTATAATGAACAGTCTGCAGACGAACTGGTATTTCTTGACATTGCTGCTACCAGTGAAAATCGAGGAACAACAATTGAACTGGCAACACGCTTGGCACGTGAATTGTTTATACCTTTTACTATAGGCGGTGGAATTTCCACTCTTGATGATATGCACGCACTTGTAACTGCTGGAGCAGATAAGGTTTCAGTAAATTCTTCCGCGATCCGGAACCCGAATCTCATTACAGAAGGTGCAAAGCGTTTTGGTTCGCAATGTATTGTGGTCGCAATTGATGCCAGAAAACGAGATTTGGAAAAACAACAACTAAAGACTAAAGATAAAATCTCAAAATGGGAAGTCTTCAGTCACGGCGGAAGTCGCGCGACGGGTTTAGATGCAGTGGCTTGGGCCAAGGAAATGGAGTCGCGTGGCGCCGGTGAAATATTATTAACCAGCATGGACGCGGACGGTCACCAGGATGGATTTGAATTGGAATTAAACGCTGCAATCGGCGGCACCCTTAACATTCCTGTCATTGCTTCAGGAGGTGGAGGAACATTGGAACATTTTCGGGACGCGCTGACGATTGGAAAAGCTGATGCTGTTTTGGCCGCATCTGTTTTTCATTATGGAAAATATACTGTTTCTCAGGTAAAGGAGTATCTTAGTGAAAACAATATCCCCGTCCGTAAAGTATAATGTTCTCTGAAATGAATTGAATTATGTCTGGAATTACAGATAATTTCTGCTTTTCGAAATTGGCCCCAATAGTAATATTTACGCTTATTTTTGGAGTGTCGTCGGATTTGTTTGCTTATGAAGAAAAACAGGTCCGTATTATAAATAAACGTGTCTGGGCAATTATCAATGGAAAAGTAAAATTAGAGAAATCAGCTTATACTGTATCGAGAGTCCGGCTAACAACTCCAAAAATAGAACTGATAGAACCTCCTCCACCAAATGAAAAAGAAAGACATCCCGCTGTGAAGCTTCAAAGTATGACTCTTTCTCAACTTGATTATAAGAAAAAAAAGTTAAGCAAAAAGAAAGTACGCCATACGTATTCATCAAGCGCAAAAGGAAGTGCAAAATCTTTTTTTGAGAACACTAGTAGTGGAAGAAAATTTTGTAATACCAACACGACCAATTCTTTTTGTATCCGTGAAGCAGAATCCAAAAGTAGATACTTCGGTAATACTCCTAAAAAAAAGGTACGTAAAATAAATTTGGGTGATAAATACATCTTTTATAAAAAACAAGAATCATACGAATTTGTTCAGCAATTGATAGAGCAGTCAAATCGTTGACAGCAGATGGATGAAAATTTTCACAAGTTGATTAGACTGGCAGACACCATTTCGATGCGTGAGATGGATAGACACGCAATTGAAGATTTGGGAATTCCGGGCGTAGTTTTAATGGAAAACGCGGCTCGCAGCGTCGCGGATTGGCTGGTAGAAAATAAATTAAAAAATGAGCCTGACTCCCGAATAGTTATTTGCTGCGGAAAAGGCAATAACGGAGGCGACGGATTCGCGATCGCGAGACTGCTGGCAAACCGAGGTTATGACATCTATGTTGTGGACGCCGGTGATGCAAAAAAAGGAGATGCCCGGAAAAACCAGTTACTGTGGGAACAATTCGGAGAAAGCACTTCTTTTCCGGATGCAAATGCTACTCGCCGGATTGAAGAAGCTGATGTCCTCATCGACGCAATTTTTGGAATCGGCATGGAGCAGTCAATCGAAGGGGCTTACCGTGAATGGATTGAAATTTTCAACTCAAACAAGACTGCATTACGTGTTGCCGTAGATATTCCATCCGGAGTTTCAACAGATGAAAGTCAGATTTTCGGAGTTGCCGCACGTTGTCAGCACACCATCACTTTTCAAACAGGCAAGTCCGGTTGTTTTCAATATCCAGGTGTGCTTTATTCCGGACAAGTCCACATCGCGGATATTTCAATTCCGGAATATTGGCCTGAAATTATTCCTGTAAAAGAAGCTGAAACCGAATNTTACGGAAATAAACAAAACCCATTTACCTATTTGTTGACAGCAGAATTTGTCAACGATTTAATCCCAGTACGTCTCCCGGACGCACACAAGGGTTCATCAGGACATTTGCTGACTGTCTGCGGTTCAAGCGGTATGGGCGGAGCGGCAAGTCTGGCTTCTTTGGGAGCACTGAAAAGTGGCGCCGGTTTAGTTAGCGCATGTGTTCCAAATGAACTTCTTGATCATCTTCCCGGACAAGCTCCGGAAATCATGACAATCAGTCCACAAAATGCACCAGAATATTTTTCTGAAGAACATGCGGATTTTGTGGAACAACTTGCTTCAGTCCATAATGCCGTAGTTCTGGGTTGCGGACTTGGAGTTCATTCTCAAACTGCCAAGTTTGTGCAGCATTTGACAAAGTTGCTGCATGCAACACTGCTGATTGATGCTGACGGACTCAATAATTTGGATGAGGAATCTTTGCAGGAAAGAATTGGCAGCACCATCATCACTCCACACCCACGCGAATTATCGAGACTCTGTGGCAAGAGTGTAACAGAAATTCAGGAAAGCAGAATTGCGACAGTACGACGATTATCCCAAGAATGGAATGTTGTGCTGCTGCTCAAAGGAGCACACACATTGATTGGAAGTCCTGATGGAAAAATATACATCAATCCCACCGGAAATTCCGCGTTAGCCACAGCCGGTTCCGGAGATGTCCTCAGTGGTTTCATCGGCGGTTTTCTCGCACAGGGAATGTCACCTTTGCATGCGACTTTGACCGGAGCATACCTGCACGGCCTTGCGGCAGAATGTTTTACCCAAAAAACAAATTCCAACTATATGGTCGCCAGTGATCTTTTTGAAGGATTAATATTAGCAAGAAACAAGCTCAAAAATTAGTTTTTTCCACCGAGTTCAGATCAAGAACGACTCTTCATTATTTTTCATAAATTTCCAGACAAGCTAAGAAAAATATTTTCAAAAAGATATTTTCAGTGACTCTTTTGCTGAAATATAATAGTATGTGCAGAATTTAGCTGTTTCATCCTATTTTCTGAAAATGTCAAATCAGGGTCTCTCAAAATTTTCTATCAGCAGTTTAATTTTCGGCTTCGGTTTTTTGTATGTTCCGATTCTGATTCTGATTGTATATTCGTTCAATGACAGTAGACTGGTTACAGTTTGGTCAGGATTTTCTTTCAAGTCTTATGTAGAGTTGTTTGAGGATCAGCAAATTTTGAATGCCGCCTGGCTGAGTCTGAAAATCGCATTTTTGTGCGCATGTATGTCACTGATACTCGGTTTAATGGCCTCCCTTGCGTTGGTACGTTTTGGCAGGTTCCGAGGCCATTTGACATTTGCAGGCATGATTACGGCTCCATTGGTTATGCCTGAAGTTATTACCGGCCTTTCTCTGTTACTTCTTTTTGTTGCAATGGAGCAAGCTTTAGGTTGGCCGGCAGGAAGAGGAATGCTCACTATTTTTATTGCCCATGTGACTTTCAGTACAGCCTTTGTGACAGTCATTCTTTCGTCACGATTACGGGAAGTTGACCGTTCAATTGAAGAAGCGGCAATGGATTTAGGCGCATCACCGTTAAAGGTTTTTTTCGTAATCACTCTGCCCATCATTTCACCGGCCTTATTGGCTGCGTGGCTTTTGGGTTTCACATTATCATTGGATGATTTGGTAATTGCCAGTTTTGTTTCCGGCCCAGGTTCAACAACCTTGCCGATGAAAGTCTTTTCCAGTGTTCGACTTGGTGTCAGCCCAAAGATAAACGCACTCGCTACCATTATCATTTTTTTGGTGAGCTTTGGTGTTTTACTGGCAGGTTGGCTTTCGCTCCGTTGGGAAAAGAAACGCAAACTGGAAACCTTGCAGTTAGCTGCTGAATCATCAAAATGATTTAATTTAAACACAACTTTTAGCATTAGATAAAGCGCATGTATATTGAAGAAAGTACCTCCGAACTTCAACACTTGGACAGTCACCATCATCTGCATCCTTTCACAGATCCGAAAGCCATTCTAAAAGAGGGCGCACGCGTAATTACACGTGCAGATGGAATATATCTCTGGGACTCAGAAGGCGAAAAAATACTTGATGGTATGGCTGGACTGTGGTGTGTAAATGTTGGTTACGGCCGTGAAAATCTGGCAAAAGTAGCCTATGAACAGTTACAAGTTTTGCCTTATTACAACAGTTTTTTTAAAACAACAACTCCGCCTGCAATTGCGCTGGCGAAAAAACTTGCCGAAATTACTCCGGAAGGTTTCAACCACGTATTTTTCACCAACTCCGGTTCTGAAGCAAATGACACAGTTCTGAGGACAGTCAGGCGCTACTGGCGATTACTTGACAAACCTGAGAAACGTGTAATAATCAGCCGCAAAGAAGCCTATCACGGCAGCACTGTTGCGGCTGCAAGTTTAGGCGGACAAAGTTTTGCACATGAAATGGACGGTTTGCCGATTCCTGAAATTGTCCACATTGACCATCCATATTGGTATGGTAATGGCGGAGACTTGTCTCCAGATGAGTTTGGACTTAAAACCGCTCAATGTCTGGAAACGAAAATTAAGGAGCTTGGTCCGGAAAAGGTGGCAGCATTTATCGGTGAGCCAATTCAGGGTGCAGGTGGTGTCATTGTTCCGCCTGAAACTTACTGGCCTGAAATTCAAAGAATTTGTGAGAAATATGGAATCCTCTTGATTGCGGATGAAGTCATCTGCGGATTTGGGCGTACCGGAAAATGGTTTGGCAGTGAAACTTTTGGGATAAAACCNGATCTGATGCCCATCGCAAAAGGGATGTCTTCAGGTTATTTGCCGATAGGTGGAGTTATGATGCATGACCGAGTAATGGATGTNTTGATTGAAAAAGGCGGCGATTTTGCCCACGGCTTCACCTATTCCGGACATCCTGTCTCATGTGCGGTTGCACTGGAAAATATTAAAATAATTGAGGATGAAAAACTCGTTGACAAAGTTGCCAACGAAACCGGTCCATACTTGAAAAAACGCTGGCAGGAATTCGAAAGCCATCCAATAGTCGGTGAAGTCCGTAACGTTGGTCTGCTTGGTGCGATTGAGCTGGTGGAAAATAAAGAAAAAAGACAGTTTTTTCCCAAAGAAAAAAAAGTTGGTGATGCCTGCAGAAACTTTTGTTTTGAAAACAATCTCGTTATGCGTGCTCTGAAAGACACGATGGTCGTCTCACCGCCTTTGACCATGACGGTCGAGCAAATTGACGAAATGTATGATTTGGTAAAACTGTGTCTCGACCTGACTGCAGANAAATTTGGGATAAAATAGCAATATACTCAAACAATTACGCGGTTTTTTCTAACACTTCANAGTTGAATCCGTTCCCGCAGGAATGGTACTTCCTCCTGCGGTTCTGACTCCAACTCCCTTGCCGCAAGGTGACCTGAATACACTGCGGCGGCAATGGTTCCGGGAGCGAGACAGTCACCGATGCACCTGAGAGTCTTGATTCCGGCGCTGGTCAGCCTTTCTTGATCTGCTTCCAGAGCTTCAAACAGTTCTTCGTTCGGTATCCGTTCTGTTACAAGCAGCAGGCTGTCACAGGCTTTTTCGGTTCGCCTGTCCGTGAAGACACAGGAAAGTTCAACCATTCCGGCATGAACAGCTACAAGGTCAGTCTGCGGGGCAAGTTCCACTCCAAGTTCAAGCAGCTTTTTCTGAATTATATGNTGTTCCAAGGTATTGTGCGTCCAGGTTGAAATATCAGGTGCAGGCGTGACAAGTAAAACTTCGTGCCCTTCCCGCCGCAGTTTTTCCGCAAGAATTCCGCCCATGTAATAGTGGTCATCATCAAAAATAACAACTCTGCCCTTTACTGAAACACCGTCCATAATGTCATCTGGCGTAAATACCGGAATTTTTTCCAGTCCCGGAATTGGTTCTCTATGTCTTCTACCCATGCCGTCACGCCGCCATGTTGAGCCGGTTGCAAGCAGTACATGCGAATAACCGAATTGATCTTCCGCGCTGAACTCAATAATTTCATTTGCGCCTAGAGGGTTTCCACAGTAGATCGTGNTTTCAGCCAACTTTTCCAGCATAAGAACCCTGTAGTCCCGGACGCGTCCCCATTCAGCAAGTCCTGGCAAACGACTTTCCCGGCTGACTCTCCCGCCTAGTTCAGCTAAAGTTTCGGCGAGTATTACTCGATATCCGCGCTGTCCCAGTGCAAGCGCGCACTCCAAACCTGACGGNCCGCCGCCGACTACAAGAACTCCGTCGTCGCTCTGACTCGCCTCAATTCTTTCAGGATGCCAGCCGCGTCTCCATTCCTCGCCCATTGTTGGATTCTGTGTACAGCGAATCGGCACCGAAAGTTCGTCTCCTGTAACACAAACATTACAGCCGATGCACTCCCTGATTTCATCTGCACGGCCTTCCTCAATTTTTTTCGGCAAAAAAGGATCCGCAATTGAGGGTCGTGCCGCACCAATCATGTCCATAATTCCACGCCGAATCAGCGAGACCATCGTATCAGGCGAAGTGAAACGCCCCACTCCAACCACAGGTTTCGTGGTCATTGATTTTACAAAACTGATATAAGATTCCTGATAACCTTCACTCTCAAAACGTGAAGTTGCGGAGTCTCTGCTCCAGTCACTGATATTTACATCCCAAAGATCAGGTAGTTCCGCTAACATTTCTACAATTTCTCTACCTTCATTTTCTGCGGTAATTCCCTGCGGTCCCAAAAATTCATCAACAGCAAATCGTACTGCTACCGCGCATGTGTNGCCTACAGCATCCTTTGTGTCTTCAATTAATTCCCGAAAAAGACGCACCCGATTTTCCAGACTTCCACCATATTCATCGGTGCGTTTGTTGATACGACNTGAAAGGAAATGAGTCAAGAGTGTTCCTGCGTGTGCCGCATAAACATAAATCAAATCGAAACCTGCCTCCTTTGCTCTGAGCGCAGCCTTACGATGCCATTTGCGGAAGTTACGGATATCCGCCTTGTTCATCGCACGTGCCTGAACTGGTGCGTAGTCGTCATGGGAAATAGTACTTGGAGCTATTGGTGGAATGCGGCTGTAATGATTTGTACTGCAATACCCCCCGTGCTGCAGTTCAATCCCGGCCAGAGAACCGTGTCTATGAACCGCCTCAGTCATTTTTGCTAATGCGGGAATATCGCCGTCGTCCCAGAGACGTCCCTCTACCATCGGATCACATTCGGAGCTGGAATGGATGTAAACTTCCTCAGTACAGACCACACTCCAACCGCCTTCGGCTTTTATTCCCCGCATTTCGGCTAAACTATTTGGACGCAAATATCCCATCCCGTTGCAGTGAGGAACTTGATAAAATCTATTTTTTGCAGTCACAGGACCGATTTTTACCGGTTCAAAAAGAATATCGTAACGTGGGTCTCGTTTCATTATTAGTTGTTCATTATAAAGTCTGAAATCCTCAATTTGTCATTTCGACGATTGTGAGAAATCTTGCTGAAATTAGTATAATCGTTTAAGCAAGAATTTTTCGATTCACTCGAAAGCGCACGTATTTGGGATTTTTGAAAAAAACATCTTAGCTGAACTAAAAAAATAACATCCGCTTGCTCAGACCACAAGCCGCAAATCCGGAAGTATATTTAAGTTGTTTTGATGTAATCTGTAACCTGTATTTTTTCAATAGAGAAATTAAAAGATAGTCCCGGACGGTGCTTGAGCGGAGTCGAAAGACCGTTCCGGGGAAAAACAAAGGCGCGAAATTTAACGGTAGCCCCTGACACCGTTCCGGGGAAACGTATATGAGGAGAATTATTTTGAACGGTAGCCCCCTGAACTCCGTTCCGGGGAAACGTATATGTGGAGAATTATTTTGAACGGTAGCCCCGGACTCCGTTCCGGGGGAAGCGAAATATAATGAGAAGCAAAATAACGTAGGTAAGCAAGATTTTTCGCCCTTAAAACCAATGTGTTAACCACCGCACTACGCAATCACTTCATTCCGCGGCAGAGCCACGGAACGAGGTTGAATAAATCGACACGCCGGGTTACGGCTGCTGCCTAACCCGGCCTACATAATTTGATTTAATTTTCGTGGTATTCCTTTCCTGCTTCTTTTCCTCAACTTCAACTACGCTCAGGGTACGTTTTTTCGTAACAACCTAAACATGACGATCTCTTAGAATGCAATTTCTTTTACTGCATTCAATATTTATTGAAAAAATTGCACATTTAATATTACCGAATTTTAAAGCAATAATTTGAGTGATTATTTATGAAAAAGCACACATTGTATTGATGTATGGCCAGTTCCACAAGCAGGGCCAACCAGCTTCCATCCTGCTGCAAAGGCTTCATCATGCGATATAGTTCCACCACTTATAGTGTCGTCACTTGCATCGCAAGCATTATATTGTATAACTCCGCTACTGTAAGTATAATTATGACATATCATCGTGTGAGATATTGCACCTGGCCCTGCATTGGTTACAGTAACATTCAATGTTGATGAATTGTCCAAAGTTACAACAGGAAGAGATGTTACTGTAACAGGAATGGCTGACGAGTTATCCAAAGTTAATGTAGGAAATGATGTTACTGCAACAGGAGTAGCAGTCGTGTTGTCCACAGTTATTGTCATAGATGGCATGGATTTCACAGTAAGCGAAGGTATTGATGACACCGATACCGTCATGGTTCCTTCGGCAATTGCATCTCCGGAACTACTTGAGTTATCATTGCCCCCTGATCTACTGCACATCGTCAGCACCAAGCCAAGAATTGCTACCAGGAACAACTGCCATAGTCTTTCTTTCCATATGATATTCTCCTAATTAAGATTCAATAACACTTACCAAAACTACCATAAACACAATCAAAGGGGCAAATTTTAGCAGTAATTTTCATGCTACACCTAATTTAAAAAAGTAAAACTATATTTCTGGTAAAACTTCAAAATTCTTTAATTTACTTAAATGCTGTATTATTTTAGTGATATACAGGAATTATTCAAAATTGTCATTCCATTTGAATAATAATATAAAAAGTTATGACATTGATATTTCAGGATTTTATATTTGCTATCTTTCAAAAATTTACGTTTTTTCTATTTATTCAGGCAGTGAGTTTGAAATTCAGCAAGGGTGGAATTGTGGAGCAGTTCACGATATTTTCGTCTTGGAAACAGATTTTCAATAATTCCACCGCTCATACAAAAATCTTTTACAACCCAAAAAATATAGTTTGTTTTTTCAAAAGAGTTGATTTAACATTACATTTTTTAACTATTGTTTTAATCAAAACATAATTCATTAATTGCTGATTTGG
>JGI26061J44794_1000493_pt1 | contig 17696 bp, 15 predicted proteins | sample MarorgKNORR_S2LV_5_FD_44794 | JGI IMG/M metagenome (IMG submission 44794) | reverse complement strand
AGTGATGATGAGTTGGGGGTTGCCGACGCCAAAGCTCTGGGAATCTATGAGTGTATGAAAGCGGCGGGGGGTGTCGAGGTCGAATATGGGGAGCAATCTCAAGATCGCGGCGAACCGAACCGTCGGCACTATCCAACCTCCACCATTCAAGAAACGCCCCGGTTGAACATCTATCATCCGGACCTGCAAGAGGCACTACTCGAGGCGGCCTCAGGTGCGGGCGCTGTGGTCCGTCGAGGCACTCGGGTCCAGAGGGTCGAACCGGGTGATTCCCCCAAAGTGATAGCCACATCGAACGGTAATGAGCAGGAGTTCACCTCGCGGCTAGTGGTCGGCGCAGATGGCCGGTTCTCCCGCACCAGGNGCTGGGGCGGGTTTGAAGTCCAAAAAAATCCGGAGCAATCTTTCATAGCCGGAATCTTGTTCAATGATATGCCGATGCCCGAAAACACCTCTGAGAGCTTCCGGGTGCCGGACCAGGGCACGACCGCGCTTCTTTTCCCTTTGGGCGGCGGGAAGGTGCGGGCCTACCTCTGCTATCCAACCGCCCGGGGAAACCAACTCAGTGGGGCGAAAGATATCCAGCGGTTCTCCGAACTGTCTGTTGAAACCGGAGCTCCGGCGATTTATTACCAAGATGCCGTCCCGGCAGGCCCGCTGGCTTCGTTCAGCACGGCGAGCATTTGGGTGGAGAGTCCCTTTAAAGACAATGTTGTGCTCGTTGGCGATGCCGCCGGGGCAACCGACCCCACGTGGGGACAGGGCCTATCTCTCACGGTGCGTGACGTTCGGGTGCTGCGGGACAATCTGCTCAGATTCGAAGACTGGAACGAAGCGGGACAAGCCTACGCCCAAGAGCACGACAAGTACTTCAACGTGATGAACACCGTTCAAAGTTGGATTGAAAGATTGCTGATCATGACGGGATCGGAGGCGGAAGCTCGCAGAGCCCAAGCCATGCCGTTGTGGCGCGAGGACCCATCCCGGCGGGGAGATACCTTCGCCAGCGGACCAGACCACCCGATCGATGAAACATTCAGGCGGCGGTTTTTCGGCGAAGAATAACCTACAACCCATAGCCTGCGTGGCGGTCATGCAGGCCGGCGTATCTACATATCCAACCTGGCATCTAAAACGTCTGGAAACCCTAGGCGCCGCCCCGGCATTTTCTGGGTCGCCCGGCGTCTGGTTTCGCGAGCGCAGCGTATTGGATATGTATGCATAAACCCCATGGCATTTTGACCGCGGCCCTGGCCCTTGGGATAACGTTACTCATCGCCTGCTCCAATAGCGCGTCAACGGAGCCCGCTCCGGCCACGCAAACTCCCATACCGCGTGCCACCCAAACCCTGCAGTCCGATACGCCGCCATCGCTTCGACCCAAGAACCCGGCCAGGCAGTCCAACTTGGAAAACCCTGAGCGGTTCGGGGTCTACAACACGAATATCAGGTGGCTGTTCAAATCCGGCGGACAGATCAGGTCCAGGCCCCGCGTGTCCGGAGACACGGTCTACGTAGGCAGTGATGGCGACCTTGGCACGCCCGGCCTCTACGCCATATCTCTAGACACCGGAGAGGAACGCTGGGTTTTCCCCACCGAGAATGGAGTCCAGTCTTCGCCGGCCTTGGCTGATGGGGTGTTGTATTTAGGCGGCCGGGATAAGAATTTCTATGCGGTGGACTAGCGGACCGGTGAGGAGGTCTGGAGATTCGAGACCGGCGGTTGGGTGGATACTGACCCGGCTGTCGTGGGCACAACGGTGATATTCGGCAGCCGGGATGACAACATCTACGCCCTCGATATCAAGACCGGTGGGGAGGTTTGGAGATTCCCCACCGGAGACCAGATTGTTTCTTCGCCGGCCGTTGCGGGAGATCTGGTCTACATCGGCAGCAACGACGCCAACTTGTACGCTCTGGACATCGCCACCGGCGAGGAAGTGTGGCGTTTCACCACCGGGGACGAGGTCAAATCATCGCCGTCCATCGCCGGAGACACCGTGGTCTTCGGCAGCTTCGACGGTAATGTCTACGGCCTGGACGCGAAAACCGGCTCGGAACAGTGGCGGTTCCAGACCCGGAACGATGTGTTCTCATCTCCCGTGATCGGTGACGGAGTGGTCTACATCGGCAGCGACGACGGCCACGTGTACGCACTGGAGTAACCCCGGTCCGGCGCCCAAAGGCCGTCGCTTATACTAAGGGCCGCAATGATACCGAACAGACCGGAGTAGATGAGATGCGGCTTGAGAACAAAGTAGCTTTGATCAGCGGTGGGGCCAGGGGCATCGGCGCCGCCATCACCAGGATCTTCGTCCAGGAAGGCGCGAAGATTGTCATAGGCGACATCCTGGAAGAGGAAGGACTCCGGACAGCGGAAGAGATCACCAGCAGCGGCGGAGAATGCTTCTTCGTCCGCTTGGATGTCACCAGTGAGGCAGACTGGGAGCAGGCGGCGGGTGAAGTCATGACCCGGTTCGGGAAGCTAGACATCTTGGTGAATAACGCGGGCGTCTCCGCCCGGGGCAACGTCGAGGAGACCAGCGAAGCCGATTGGACCCGGACCATGGACATCAACGTCAAGGGCGCGTTTTTGGGCAGCAAGCAAGCCATACCAATGATGCGGGCCGTCGGCGGCGGTTCAATCATCAACATCTCTTCCGGCGCGGGTATCGCGCCCCAGCCCGGCACCTCAGGCGCCTACGCCGCCGGCAAGGGCGCGGTGCGGATATTCAGCAAGTCCACGGCCATCCAATACGCCAAGGAAAACATCCGCTGTAATTCGGTCCATCCCGGTCCCGTCGAGACCGACATGCTTACGGCGACCAGGCCCGACGCCGACAACCTCCAGGCGATGATGGGACGGGTGCCGTTGGGCCGGTTCGGGCGGCCGGAAGAGATCGCCTACGGAGTGCTCTACCTGGCCTCCGATGAGTCGTCCTTCGTAACGGGCTCAGAGTTGGTCATTGACGGCGGCCGCACGGCCCAGTAGAGGGGCCGGAAATCCATGCGTTCGCCACCAAAAGCGTGGTTGACCTTTCACGGAACGGGAACCTATAATCCGTTCAATCAATATCCACCTACCCGATACTCTGTATGGGCGATCCAGATATGTCGAAACCCGACTCTGTCTTGAAAGGTGATTCGCATGGCCACTAGAGCACCGTTTCTTTCCACCCGCTACGGTGGTTACTACCATCGGGAAATACCCCAGGAGGACGCCGAACTTACCCGAATCGGCCCCGGCACCCCCTGCGGGGAGTATCTGCGCCGTTTCTGGCAGCCGGTGACCTTCTCCGACGATCTCAAAGACTTGCCGGTAGCCCTGAAGATCCTCGGCGAGGAACTGGTCGCTTTCCGAGACTTCAGCGGCCGGATCGGCCTGGTTGAAGCCCATTGTCCCCACCGCGGCACATCCCTGGAGTTTGGCCTGGTGTCCGAACGGGGCATCCGGTGCTGCTACCACGGCTGGCTGTTCGATGTGGACGGCACGATCTTGGAAACACCCGGCGAGCCGGAAGACAGCACCCTCAAGGACCGGCTCTGCCACGGCGCCTATCCCACCCATGAATACAACGGCACCATATTTGCCTATATGGGACCGCCCGACCAGATGCCTCCTTTCCCATTGATGGACACCTACGAGCGGGAAGGATACCGGCTCATGCCCGGCAAGAAATACAACTATCCCTGCAACTGGCTACAGATATTGGAGAACGCCATGGACCCGGTCCACACGTCGTTCCTCCACACCATCGTCTCGGGCTCCCAGTTCACCGAGGAGTTCGGAGTGATACCGGAGCTCGACTTCATCGAAACACCGGCCGGGATGATCTACATCGCCACACGCCGCATGGGCGACAACATCTGGGTGCGCATGGTGGAAAACATCATGCCCAACCTGCAACAGGTGGCGCCCATCTGGGAAGACGGCAAGAGCCCTCACGAATTCGACGGGCCGATGATGAGCCGCTGGATCGTGCCGCAAGACGACACCCACACCATGCTGCTGGAGTTCCGCCACATCGCCGTTGATGAAGAAGGCACACCGGCATGGTGGATCGACCGGGAGCAGATGCTGCCCGCCCAACTCCCCATCACCGAGAACCTGGAAGACCAGCAGCGCCAGCCTTCCGACTACGAAGCCCAGGTCAGCCAACGGCCCATCGCCATCCATGGCATGGAGCACCTGGGGGCCACCGACCGGGGCATCACCATGTTCCGCAAGTTGGTCAAAGACGGCATCAAGGCGGTGCAAGAAGGGCGCGACCCGGACGTTTTGTCCCGCGACGACAAACCGGTCTCGACCTATTGCAACGACACGGTCGTCTACTCGCCCGCCATCGGCAATGTCGAAGAAGACATCAAGGCGATGCGAGAGGTCGGCCGCAAGCTGGCCGAGGACTACATCGCGAACCCACCGCTCTCAAAATAGAGCGGCATAGCACCACCTCAGCGCACACGAATCAGCCCGGGAAATGTTCCCGGGCTGATTTTTTCGTGCTGTCTGGAGTTTGCCTGCCTTGGGTTCTAGAAGTACAATCCACCGGACTCTGGGTTCGCGTATCAGTTCCATTTCCAAAAGGACGGGCATGACTAGCGAAACTTCGACTTTGGTCTCATTGCACGGGGTGGATGTCCCAGTGGTCCGCAGGGGCTCAGGACCTCCGATATTGGTGCTCCACGGCGGCGAAGGGCTCGTCGACCATCTACCGTTCGCAGAGAGAATCTCAAGCAACTTCGAGTTGCTGCATCCCACCCACCCNGGGTTCGACGGCACGCCTATACCCGAGCATTTTGACGGCCTCGAAGACCTAACGTTTCTCTACTTGGANCTGATTGACTCCCTGGANCTACAAGACGCTATCNTGGTCGGGTTTTCCATGGGCGGTTGGCTGGCGGCCGAGATCGCGGTGATGAACACAGGCCGGTTCTCCAAGCTGGTCCTCGTGGACTCGGTGGGCATCAAGCCGGGCGGACCATTTGAACGGGACATCGCCGACGTGTTCGCCCTCTCTACGGAAGAACTCGAGAAGGCCACCTGGCACGACCGGTCGCTAGCCCCGAATGTCTCAGACATGACTGACGACGAACTTCAAAACGTAGCTTCCAACAAGATCGCCCACGGGCTATATACGTGGGAACCTTACATGCATAATCCCAAGTTACGGTACCGCTTGCACCGAATCGACATACCCACTCTGCTGGTCTGGGGTGAGAACGACGGCATAGTTACGCCCGNCTACGGCGCNGCGCTGCGGGACCTGATCTCCGGCGCGCGATTGTCCGTGATTCCCGAGGCTGGTCATCACCCGCACGTAGAGCAGCCCGCAGAGTTTGCGGCCCGTTTCCTGGAATTTGTTTCGGATTAGTAGGGCGCAATCAGCCCGCGAAACTCCAACTTGTTGATTAAAAGGTGCCTGATTTGAGAGCTTGGTTTTTCACCGAAGACGCCTATCCGTACCTACCGGATGCCGACTCCTACGAGTCAATCCGGGTGAACCTGCCCAACAAGCACTTCGACCCTGCCACCGGGGCCGATCTCTACAACATGTATCTGGACATGTGGTGCGCGGCCGATGAGATGGGCTTGAACATCATGAACAACGAGCACCACCAGACGGCCACTTGCATGGTCCCGGCGGCGCCCATCATGCTGGGTATCCTAGCCCGCGAGACCAAGAACGCCCGCCTTCTCATTTTAGGCAACCCCGTGGCAAACAGAAGCCAGCCCGTGCGGGTGGCCGAGGAGATGGCGTTGATCGACGTGCTCTCCAAGGGCCGGCTGGAGTGCGGGTTCGTTCGCGGCGTGCCCTATGAGACCGCCCCGGCCAACGTTTTTCCCTACCGGGGCACCGAGAAGCTATGGGAGGCCCACGACCTGATAATGAAGGCCTGGACCACCCACGACGGCCCCTTCAATTTCGAAGGCCGCTGGTTCCACGCTAGGCAGGTCAACATCTGGCCCCGGCCCTACCAACAGCCCCACCCGCCGGTGTGGGTAACCATGGGCAGCGCCGGCTCGGCGGCTCAGGTCGCCCAGCGGGGGCACATCGGCGGGGTGTTCCTAGCCGGATATCCCAAGATTCGCACGGTCTTCGACGGTTACCGGCAGGGTTACCTGGACACCCACGGAAGTGACGCGCCCATCGACCGGCTGGCCTACTGCGCCCTGATCCATGTCGGCAAGACTGAGAAAGAGGGGCTGGAAGGCGCGGAGAAGCTGCTCTGGTACATGAGCTCCAACAAGGTGCCGCCCCAGTTCAGCAACCCGCCGGGCTATCATTCCCCGGCCATGGCGGCCGCCATGATGCGGGGCAATAATTCCGGCACGGGTCTCCCCACATCGACAAACCTTGCCGAGCAGATGGCGCGGGGCAACGTCTTCGCCGGAACGCCGGACCAGGTCTATGACCAGATCAAAAACTTCTACGATTACTGCGGCGGCTTCGGCAACCTGATGATGATGAGCCAGGCCGGTTTTATGACCTTCGACGAGACCCTGGCGTCGATGAAGCTCTTCAGCGAGGAAGTTTATCCCCGCCTGAAAGAATTGACCGCCGGCTATGACGCAGGCGAGATGCAAGAGATCAAGGCGGCGCTGCCCGACGTGGAAAACGTTGACGTCAGCGATCTGGCCTCCGAATTTGTGCGCTAGGCTGAGAGTGGTATATGGCCGCCCTTCCTGAATCCCGGATTACCGACAAGATCAAGAACGCCGGACGGTGGATCAATGACCACCGCGGAGGGGCCTTTGCCGGGCTGACTTTTGCTGTATCGGTCTCGCTGGCCCTGTTCTTCGGGCTCTCCAATCTCAGCGAGCCAGACCCAAAATTGACGTATGAGATCGTCCGGGAGACCGACGTGCTGGACGTCCGGACCCCGGTGGAAGACCTCAAGATCACCTTCCAAGACGAAGATATCCAAGGCGAGAAACTCAACCTGCGCATCTACGCCATGCGCGTGATCAATAACGGGGAAGTCGATATACTGCAGACCCAATTTGACCAGGACCAGGCCTGGGGCCTACAGGTGATTGGTGGACGGGTCATCGAAGCAAGACCCATCGAGGCCAGCTCCAGTTATCTGAATGACAAAACCAACCCCCAGGTATTGGGAGAGAACATCGTCCAGTTCGACCAGGCCATCGTCGAGAAGGGGCAGTTCTTCGCCTTCAATATGCTGGTGGTCCACCCCAAGGATGTTACTCCAGAGATAGTTGCACTGGGCAAGATCGCAGGCATCGATGAGATCGTGGTGACTCGGGTGCCGGTGGAGGTCGAGGGTCCCGGTTTTCTATCGGACCTCTTCGCAGGGAACTGGGCGGTGCAATTCGTGCGGGCCATCATGTTCCTGATGGGCGCCGCCGTGATACTGGGTCTGCTCGCCGCCTCCGTGGTGTCTTATGCGTTCCTCACTGCGAAGATTCGCCGCCGCCGCATCGGAAACTCGGTGGTGATGAAGACTCTGGCCAGCCAGAAACAGCGGGACCTGCTGTCGGAGGTCTACTTGAACCACGGGATGGCCGGGGTTAGCGACCTTCGGGAGAAATTGGGCAGCTCCGAGCGGCTGGAGCTGGAGGCCGCCACCCGTGGGACGGTGGTGCTGGCCGGAGAGTCCGAGTTCCGCATACCGCCCGCCTACTACTCAGTGGCGTCTCTCGAAGAGGCCGAAGTGCTGTCCCGTAAAGGCAAGCGAGGCCTTGTCGCCGACCCGGAATTCCAAGAACGACTGGAACTTTTTCTGCAAGAACTGAGCGCCAGCCGCCGCATATTCTAGTAAGCGGCGGACCCGGCACAGAGAATACTGCTTAGCCAATATTTGAAATCCAGGAGAGAAGATGAAATACGACGTGATTGTCATCGGAGCGGGGTCCGCGGGTGGCACCATTGCGACCCGATTGTCCGAAGACCCCGGCCGGTCGGTGTTGTTGTTGGAGGCTGGTCCCGATTACCCCGATTTTGACACCCTTCCGGATGACGTCAAATATGGCTACAGCCCGACCGCCTCTGAGATGGGCGCGCCCCACAATTGGTCATTCGTCGGCACTGCGACGCCGGCCCAGCCGAACGAGATCGCTGTGCCTCGAGGCAAAGTGATGGGGGGCACCTCCGCCATAAACGGTCAAGTTTTTCTGAGGGGCGTCCCAGAGGATTACGACGGATGGGCTTCCGGCGGCAACGAAGAGTGGAGCTACATCAATCTCCTCCCCTACTTCCGGAAATTAGAGACCGATACTGACGTCCAAGATGACTTCCATGGCTCGGACGGCCCGGTGCCGGTTGTCCGCCATAAACCCGAAAACTGGCTGCCCTTGCAGCATGCGTTTAAGGCGTCCTGCCTGGACCAGGGGTATGCCGAGATCTACGACCACAACAATCCCGACGCCACAGGATTTGGCCCGTTCCCGATGAATAATCCAAACGGAGTGCGGATGAGCACGGCCCTATCCTATATAAATCCCAACCGCCACCGCCTCAATCTGACCATCCGGCCTAACGTTCTCGTGCGNCGGATCCTCATTGAAGATGGACGGGCCACGGGAGTCGAGGTGGAAAGCGGCGGCGAGGTTTTCCAGATGGAAGCCGGAGAGATCATCCTCTCCGCCGGGGCCATCGCATCCCCTCAGGTCCTGATGCTGTCCGGCATTGGGCCGGCAGAGCATCTTCAAGAGAAAGGCATCGCCGTTGTGGCAGACCTACCTGGAGTTGGGAAAAACCTGCGCGACCATCCGCTGGTGGCCGTGCGGGTTAAGACCAAAGACGATTTCCCGCTGGACCCGGACGCGCCTCGGATACAGACGGTCCTGCGGTACACGGCCAGTGGTTCTGAAAACCGAAACGATATGCAGATTTTTCCTTCGTCCTTCTCGACCCCGCTGGGCGGCGACCCGATGGCCGAGGAAGGCATCCGCTTTACCTGTATGCTTGAATTGGCGGAAAGCGCAGGCGAGTTGCAACTCAATTCCTCCGACCCTAAAGAGCAGCCTTTCATAGATTGCCGCTATCTAGAAGCGCCCAGAGACCGCGAGAGGTTGAGGGAGGGCGTGCGAATCATAATCGACATGATGGAGCACGAGTCTTTTACAGATATAGTGGAAAAGTTGATCTCGCCGATTGAGTCAGACCTGGCCTCGGATGAGACGCTGGACCAGTGGATGCTGGAAAACGTTTGGATCGGCCAGCACCTTTCCGGTACCTGCAAGATGGGACCGGATTCCGACCCGTTGGCAGTGGTAGACCAGTATGGAAAAGTGCATGGCATCGAGGGGCTCCGTGTCGCGGATGCTTCCATAATGCCCAATGTGATCCGCGCCAACACCAACGCCACCACAATCATGATTGGGGAACGGGTGGCTGCCTGGATAGCGGAACAGTAACCAGCTCCAACTCTGAATATTAGTGCTAGGTGATGCAAGATGAGTAATGAGAACCAGACCAGCGGCCCCGGAGCGCTAACCCATGAGGCCGTAAACGGCTACCGGGAAAGCTTTGATGCCGACCCATCCAAACGGCTGGTGCAGAACGTTGTGACCCAGCACGATGTCAACGACGTCGCCCTTAGCCGGTCCATCGTCACTGAATCGCCCCATTCCTTCTCCATCGTGCTGGACGATTGGGGCGTGACCAACCAGGCCCGGTCCGGCCGCTGCTGGATGTTCGCCGGCCTGAACCTGTGCCGGGTCGACACCAGAAACGTCCTGAACGTAAAGGAGTTCGAGTTCAGCCAGAACTATCTGATGTTCTGGGACAAACTGGAGCGGGCCAACTTCATCTTAGAAGCGATCATCGAGACCGCTGACCGTCCATCCGACGACCGGACCGTGGCATTTCTGCTACAGAACCCCATCTCCGACGGCGGTCAGTGGGACATGTTCACGGCCTTGGTCGCCAAACACGGCGTCGTCCCCAAGAGCGCCATGGATGAGACCGAGAGCTCGGCAAATTCGTCGCGCATGAACTCCAGCCTCAACTACCAGACACGGCAGGGCGCGAAGCGCATCAGGGACGCCTATGCCGAGGAATCGGGCTTGGACGTACTACGCCGCATCAAAGACAAGACTCTGAAAGTCATCTATGACATGCTCTGCATCCACCTCGGCACGCCCCCAACGGAAGTCGACTGGCAGTGGAAGGACAAAGACGGAGAGTTCACCCGTTCGGGAAAATTGACCCCGCTGGAGTTCGCGGCGAATTATCTTCAGACCGACATCCATGACTACGTAAGCCTGGTCCACGACCCGAGGGAGTCCAGCCCGGAGGGCGCAACTTTCACCGTGGAATACCTGGGCAACGTGGTCGACGCCCCTGCAATCAGATACCTGAACGTCGATATCCAGCTCATGAAGGACATCACCCTGAAGATTCTGGAAGACGGCAAGCCCGTCTGGATGGGGTGCGACACCGGGAAACAGATGCACCGTGACCTGGGTCTGTGGGACGCCGATCTTTTCGACTACGCCAGTGTCTACGGCGCCGATTTCTCCATGGATAAAGCCACTCGGCTGGAGTACCACCAGACCGCCATGACCCACGCCATGATGTTCACCGGCGTCGACGTGGTGGACGGTGTCCCGCGCCGCTGGCGGGTGGAGAACAGCTGGGACGACAAGGTGGGCAACAAAGGCTTCTTCCTGATGAACGACTCCTGGTTCGCGGAGTACATGTTCGAGATCGCCGTCCCCAAGGAATACCTGCCGCCCGAACTCCAGAAAGCACTGGAACTTGAGCCCATCGTCCTGCCCGCCTGGGANCCCATGGGGTCATTGGCCGACGAATAAACCTTTAAGACGAACCAACTCTGCCGTAAAAATGTCATTCCGAGGAGGCGCCAGCCGACGAGGAATCTCGTTGCCCGCAATAACAGTCCTGACCAAAGCAAAGAGACCCCTCTCCTTCTGCGGAAGAATCGAGGTTACAGCAACGCGAGAGCTTTCAGAGATCTAGAAGCAAAGCCAAACTAAGGTATATAAAAATGGTTTTCCAGTCTGAAATAATCGGCCAATCGATCCAGCGCATCGACGGTCCCGACAAGGTAACCGGCGAAACACTATATACCGCCGACGTGGTCCTGCCCGGCATGCTGACCGGCAAGATTCTGCGCAGCCCTCATCCCCACGCCCGCATCCGAGGTTTCGATACTACGGCAGCCTGGGCCGTACCGGGGGTCAAGGCGATCGTCACCGGTGAAGACGCGCGTGGTTTCTACCAGGGGAAGGTCCTGCGGGACCTTCCGGTCCTCTGCTGGGACAAGGTCCGCTACATCGGCGACCGGGTGGCCGCGGTGGCGGCGGAGACCCCAGAAGCCGCCGATGAAGCGCTCCTCCTGATAGATGTCGATTATGAGATTCTACCGGCGGTCTTTGACCCCATGGAAGCTATGAACCAAAGCGCCCCTTTGCTCCACGACGATATGTCCGCCTACGACGGCGCGCCCACGGAATTTCTGGCGCCGGACATCCACAACGGGCAGACCAGGCTCCTTTGGACCAAGGGAGACCTTGAAAAAGGTTTTGCGGAAGCCGACATTGTTCTGACGCACTCCTTCTCCATCCCCAGCCGTCACCAGGGCTACATCGAGCCCTTCGCCAGCGTGATCGCAATCGACGATGACGGCCGCATCCAGGCCTGGTGCGCCAGCAAGGCCCCCTTCCGGGCCCGCCGTCAGATGGCTCAGGCGCTGGGTCTGGACGAAGAGTTGATCCGGGTTAATGTGACATCGATCGGTGGGGATTTTGGCGGCAAGGGCGACACCCGTGACCTGCCCATCGCCTACCTGTTGGCCAAGATGGCGGACCGGCCGGTGAAGATCGTGATGAGTTCGGTGGAAGAACTCACCGCCAGCAATCCCACGCACCCCACATTCGTCACCGTAAAATCTGGGGTGACTCGCGACGGCCGTTTGACCGCACGCGAGGTCCGCACGGTGCACGCCAGCGGGGCCTACGGGGCCTTGAAGCCCAGGGCCTATCTCTCGACCCATCACTACGTCGGCGGCGGGTACCGGATACCCAACACGTTATTCGAGTTCCTGCAGGTCTACACCAACACGGTACCCGGCGGCTACTTCCGCGCGCCCGGCGCCCACCAGTACACGTTCGCCCTGGAGTGCCACACCGACCTGTTGGCCCTTGAATTGGGCATGGATCCAGCTGAGTTTAGAAGAGTAAATCTGATGGACCCGGGCGACGAGGACGGACTGGGCCGGACCATAGATATCCTCAATATCCGCGAGGTGATGGAGGCCGCCCTGGAGGCCGCCGGGTGGGACGAACCCGAAGACCGGCCGAACCACGGACGGGGTGTCGCCCTCTTTGGCCGCCAGATCGGCGGCGGGGTGGCGGGGGCCGTGTTGACTGCCGAGGCGGACGGTTCGTTCTCGGTCATCAGTCCCACAGTGGACATCGGAACCGGCACCCACACCATCGAGAAACAGATGGTGGCCAGCGAGATGGGAGTCTCGGTGGACCAGGTACGGGTGCGTGTCGGCGATACGGACACCGTGCCCTACGACGAGGGCCCGCGGGCCAGCCGCGTGACCTACACCGAGGGTGGGGCGATCATGAAAGCCTGCGACCAGATCAAGCAGGCCATCGCCGACGGCGCCGCACTGCCTCTAACCATAACCGTCGAATACGATGCCGACGAGCGGGATGACATAACCTACTTCAGCGCTCAGGTGGCCAAGGTCCAGGTGGACCGCGAGACCGGCCAGGTCCGGGTGCTACGGCTGGTCACGGCCCATGACGTGGGCACCATCATCCACCCCCTAGCCCACCAGGGACAGATCGACGGCGGGGTGATCACCGGGTTTGGCCTGGGCGTCACGGAGGAATTTGTCACCGACGGCGGCCAGGTGGTGAACGGCAACATGGGAGATTACAAACTCCCGACCATGGCTGACATCCCCGCGCTGGAGACGGTGCTGATCCAGACCGGCGGCGGCGCCGGACCCTACGAGGCCAAAGCAATCGGCGAGCTGGCCAACAACGCCACCGCGGCCGCCATCGCCAACGCCGTGGCCGACGCCGTCGGCTGCCGTGTCTTCGAACTTCCCATCACCGCCGACCGGGTCTACAAGGCACTCAGAGACACCGCAGACAAAGGGTGAGTTCTCAGTACTTCGCTGGCCGCCGAGCTTTCCGAAGAAACAAAAAACGCCCCGGTCCGAGTTTGGACCGGGGTGTTTTTTGCATCGTGCCGCCTTACCGAATCGTGTCCTGATGCCCGCATCTGTTCCGGTAATTTGCGGTAGTAACCCTGCTGGATACCCCAAATCCCTCTTCACCGAAGAACTGCTGCCCGCGGTGATCACTTTGGTGGGATGCTGCGCGGCATGGACGGCGGGGCCGCGCTCGCCGCCCTGAAAGCCGACCCGGACCTGGCCGATAATTGTAATGATGGTGACTATCATCCGCCAGAAGGATATGGGGTATGGTTTGGGCTCCGCCGAATACCTGACCAAACCGATAGACCGTGCGCGCCTGAATGGGTATGTTGAGAAAGTGGTGCGGAAAGGTCCATACTCCACTGAATCACTGATGAACCAGTTACGCCGTCTCGGTACCGCGTTTGCCAGACCGGAACGAGCTTAGACCGATGTAGGGGGAGTCATGCCGAAGATCTTGGTTGTTGAAGACAACGAGATGAACCGTGACATGCTGAGCCGGCGTCTGCAACGCCGGGGCTATGAGGTCGTGTCCGCGGTGGACGGTGAGGATGGGGTGAAGAAAGCCCAGTCCGAATCGCCGGATATGATATTGATGGACATGGACCTGCCCGTCCTGGACGACTGGGCTGCCACCCGGCAACTCAAGACTCACCGGACACCCAGTCGATACCGGTGATCGCCCTCACTGCCCACGCCATGGCGGGCGACAGAGAGAAAGCTATGGACGCCGGCTGCGACGACTACGACACCAAGCCGGTGGAGTTCTCACGGTTGCTGGAGAAGATGGAAAATCACTCGGCAAGGGGGACTGATCAATGGCAAGTNAGTAGTATTCCCTTCTGGTGGTTGANGACAACGAGATGAACCGGGACATGCTGGGCCGGCGTCTCCAGCGCCAGGGCTACCGCGTGACGATGGCCGTTGACGGCCGCCAAGCCCTGGAGTTCATCAAGCAAGAACCATTCGACCTAGTCTTACTGGACANAATGCTTCCAGTGATGAACGGATATGAGGTGCTGGANCATCTGAAGGCCGACCAATCATTGAGCCACATCCCAGTCATCATCACCACCGCCCTAGATGAATCGGACGGCAAGGCGAAGTGTATGGAGTTGGGCGCCGAGGATTACCTGACTAAGCCATTCAACCCGGTCATATTGAAGAGCCGCATCAGCGACTGCCTGGAACGGCACCACCGGGCCGAGTCCGGGTAGTGAACAGAGGTATGGTATGAACCGGCTAGCCGTTGGCGCCCTCGCCGAAATCGCGGGGGCAACAGGTTCGATCGCCATCGCCGCCGTCGCAGTCTACGTTGGGATACGCCAGTGGGTCGACGGCAAGCGCATCAGCCGGGAGCAGCGGGAGCTCACTGAAGAGATCGAGCGCAAAAGCGAGGCCGCGAAGCTGGAACAGGACCGAATCATTCGCGCCCAGAGCCCGGACTCGTACTTCGACGGAATATCCACCCTGCTGCTGCGGGACGAGGACGGTATCTTCACCGATACCGCCCGAAGCCTCACCAAAGGGCGCACCGACGCCATCTTGAAGATCCTCAAGGCTGACGAGAAGCGCAACCTCATAGCGTTCCTTTACGGGAGCGGGCTCATCTCCAGCAACGGCGATGGCGAACCGGCGATGGTCGCTTTGTCCGGAAGCGACCTGAGCGAGGTGGAACTCAACGGTACAGCGCTGCCCAATGCAGGCTTCGGCATGGCCAACCTACGGGGCGCGTCCATCAAAGAAGCGGACCTAGACGGCGTCGACCTGAGAGGGGCCGACCTGAGCGAGGCGGACCTGACCGGTTCCGACCTGAGCCTGGCCAATCTCCACGGAGTCATCGCCCCCGGTGCGATATTAAGCGGCGTCGACTTGAGCCACGCCGTTCTGAGCGGCGCCGACCTTCGTGGCGCTGACCTAAGTGGGTCCGACCTAACCTCAACTGACCTAAGTGGGTCGAACCTCCACGGCGCCGACCTCAGAGACGCCAAACTAGATAACTCAAACCTCAGCGGAGCAAACCTCCGGGATGCCAATCTCACGGGAACAGTCCTTCAAGACTCCAACTTAACCAACCTCATCAGCATCGAGGGCGCCGACTTTACCGGCGTCTCCGACCTGAGCAGCGAATCCGCTGAGTATCTAGCCTCCATCGCCTCGGGCTCCCATCCGAAAACTTTCCGCCAGACCGCGCAAACCCTCAAGAGCCTCTCTGTCTCCGAGACGGAGTAAGACGGCTCCGACCTCTGGATAAGATTGTCCTTTCGGTGCGCGGGGTTTGCTGTGTCCGTGATATTTGTTTAGCAGCACTATGGTAAAAACAAATAGTTTCGGCCATAATGCCGTCACTGAACCCGTTGCACGAGGGGACCAGATCCCTTCGGTCCAGTGGGAATGGTCCAGCCATCCAAGGGAGCGATCAATGACAAGCACTCAAGAACAGACCCATACCTCAGAAGAGACCGAACAATATGACGTGATAGTCATCGGCGCCGGCGTCACCGGGCTTTACGCTTTATGGCGTCTTCGCCAGCTCGGCCTCTCGGCCCGGTCCTTTGAGGAAGGCAGCGGCGTTGGCGGCACCTGGTTCTGGAACCGCTATCCGGGATGCCGGTTCGACTCTGAGAGCTATACCTATGGGTATTCGTTCTCCGAGGAACTGCTGCAGGAATGGGACTGGAAGGAACATTATTCCGGTCAGCCCGAGAATGAACGCTACCTCAATTTCGTAGCCGACAAGTTCGATCTGCGCCGGGATATCCGGTTGAACTCCCGCGTCATGTCAGCGGTATTCGACGAGAACGAAAACCACTGGGAAGTCGTCATGGAGGACGGCCACCGCGCCCGGGGCCAATTCTTGTTAACTTCGGTTGGCATCCTTTCCGCCGGCTACGTGCCCGACTTCGAGGGCAAAGACAGCTTCAAGGGCGTGTCCTGCCACACCGGCAGATGGCCGCAGGGAGGCGTGGACCTGGCGGGAAAACGGGTTGGAGTCATCGGCACCGGCGCCTCCGGCGTGCAGCTCATCACGGAGATCGCCAAAGAAGTCTCGCACCTAACCGTCTTCCAGCGCACGGCCAATTTCTGCGCGCCGCTCCGCAACAGCCCCATCGAAGATGAGACCCAGCGGGAGATCAAGGCGAACTTCCCGGCGATATTCGAGAAATGCCTGGAAACCCCCGGCTCGTTCATGCACGAATTCGATACCAGGTCGGCTATGTCGGTATCACCAGAAGAGCGGCTGGAGCAGTACGAAAGGCTCTGGCAGAAATCGGGTTTCGCGAAATGGTTGTCCAACTTCTACGACGTCATGATGCCGGGCGAGGCCAACGAGGACTACGCTGATTTCTTCCGCAACAAGATCCGCGAGCGGGTCAATGACCCGGTGGTGGCGGAGATGCTGGTGCCGAAGACCCACATGTTCGGATCCAAGCGCCTGCCCTGCGAGAGCGGATACTACGAGGTCTTCAACCAGGACAATGTCCTGCTGGTCGACGTTCTAGAGGCGCCAATCGAGCGCATCACGCCCACGGGAATCAAGACGAAAGACGCCGAATACGAATTGGATGTCATCGTCTTCGCCACCGGATTTGACGCCGTGACCGGGTCGTTGAACCGAGTCGAAATCCGGGGCGAGGGCGGGCAGACGTTGAAGGACAAATTCGCCAACGGGCCGCGCACCTACATGGGTATTCAAAGCGCAGGGTTCCCAAATCTCTTCACCATCAATCAGGCATCTGTGGGTAACTTCGTTCGGGCGGCCGAGCCGCTGGTCGACTGGGTGACCGAAGCCATGGGCTACGTCCGCGACAATAATTACTCGCGGATCTCGGCCTCCCCTGAAGCAGAAGAGGAATGGACCCAGCACGTTGCCGAAGCGGGCGCCAAGATTCTCCGTTCTCAGGCTGACTCCTGGTTCGTGGGGGCGAACATTCCCGGCAAAGCACGGGGACTGCTCACTGCGCCAGACACCGCCCCAGTGATGCGGGCCAAGCGCAATGAAGTGGCAGCCAACGGCTATGAAGGGTTCCTGCTTCAGTAGAACGGCTCCTTCCTAGCACAAACCCCCCAACCTCTTCACATGGGATCGGTTTGTTTAAAAGCTGACGGCGCCACTCTCTGAAGGCTCACCGTCAGCTTGACTGTCATTGTGCCCCCATAACGCCGGACCAGCATGGCAACTTGAGATTGATCGCCTTCGATACGAAACCGAGGAGGCGATATCCAGCCCAGATTTGACCAAAGCAGCCAGTGCCCTCTTGGTATTGGTTACTGCGGTCACGGCAACAGCGACGCCCTGTCCTGCCTGGCTGCCACTAAACGGGAGCCGGGCAATGGACCCTCTTTGTCATGTCCCCAAACAGCATCTCCCACTGTTCCAGACCTCACCGGCTTAGATCTGGCGGATTACGTCGCCCACGGGATCGCTCAGGACGCTATCGCGCCTTAGCATCTTGGCGAGGCAATTCGGTATCTAAAGAATTACAATAGGTGGTCAGACAGATACAACATAGAAAAACGATCGAAAA
>JGI26061J44794_1000490_pt1 | contig 17748 bp, 16 predicted proteins | sample MarorgKNORR_S2LV_5_FD_44794 | JGI IMG/M metagenome (IMG submission 44794) | reverse complement strand
AGTGGCGATGCCGATTTAATCGCCATCGTCCACATCGATGACACTGTCGCACTTCGAGACTTACTCGATCGGATGTGGCTTACAGCGCCTGGTGACATCACTTCGACTCAAACCGAATTAGTCCTCGAACAGTACTGATTACGGCTACGGTATGATTGGCGATTAGTTGATTGGTTGCGGCTGTCTCCCGCATTCATGGTCGCAATCTATGTTCTAAAGCTAGAGCGCGGCAAATACTACGTTGGAATGACTAGACGGAATGTGAAGAGGGTTTTGCAGCATATCGATGGAAAGGGTGCTGCATGGACAAAAAAGTACCCCCCTCAGAAAACAAAACCTGTTTTGTCATTCAATGAAGGGTTGAGAGTGTCTGATGAGGACCGAATTACTCTTGAAACCATGAAGAAATATGGTGTAAGGAATGTCAGAGGTGGTTCTTGGTGCAAGGTAAATATGTCCTCTAGAGAAATAAACAAACTCGAAAAAAAAATATCTACATTAAAGAAAAAACAGGCTACAAGAAGAAGGAGTAGAAAATGTTCCAGATGTGGCCGGACAAATCATATCAAGCCAAACTGCTATGCACGAACACATGCTGATGGCCGTAAATTAAGACAAAAAGAAAAGGTTGATTCGAAGGTTTATGAGGCGTTTCTTAGGCAGAAAAATGCTGCAAAGAAAGCCGCTTTGGAAGCAGAAATGTCGAAGAAAGAAAACCAAAGAAAGCAGAATGAAATCAATAGACTGAACCGTGAAATAAAGGATCTCAATGCTGCATCTGAAGAAACAAACCCAGAAGCCCGCCTCAAGATACTGCAAACACTTTCCGAGAATGATATGGAGTTTCTTCGAAAACACCTTGGGAAGGGCCTTGCATTAGTTGGTGTAGCGGGAATAGCGGCAGCAATTGCTGCGCCTAAAGCAAAGCAAGCTCTGTCTTCTGCAAAAAAGTCAGGGGTCGAAGCAGGGAAGAAAATCCGAGATATTGTTTCGAAAAAGAAGAGTGAGTGGAAGTGAGTTTTGCTCTCAGGAGTATGATTACGGCTTGCGCATCAAGTGCCTGTGATAGGCCATTGAGCCACTAACAAATCCCTCATAGACGGGAGTTCCTTTGACTCCGGCGAAGGTCTCGAAGCTTCGACGAACAGATTTTGGCANCTTCTCTTCGATTGCTTTCATCTTCGTCTCGTTAATTTCGTCAAGGGCTCTGATAACCTCTTCAACAACATCTGCTGATTCAACTATTTCGAATCCTTTCGATTCGAATAAGGCTGGGAGTGAAGCCATGGTTTTGGCATCTCTGAGATCTGTCCAACAAAACATCCCACCTGGCTTGAGAACACGGTATGCTTGCTCTACGAATGCNCCCATATCACCGTAGCAGTGTGACGATTCCACATTGTATACAACGTCGAAGGATTCGTTTTCAAAAGGCNAGTCCTGTGCATTACCTTCGATGAACTGAAGGTTGGTTTGAGTGGAATACCATCGCTTGCAATGGCCGACTGCTTCTGCTGAGAAATCCACTCCAGTAAGTTTGGCAGGAGTGTGTGTCTTCGCTATCCAACTGGCTCCACCTCCCCGCCCAGATCCTACTTCGAGGACTTGTTTTCCTCCGATGTCGACTCCTCGAATGTTCATCGAGTATAGTTGTATGAACATTCGATTCGGCTCATCATCAGAATCTAACTCGGGCCCGTTATCATCTTCGAATCCATAATTCATGAAACGAAAATCGGATTCGTCGTTTGCCTTGGCTAATTTCTGGTACCACCACTTCCACATTCGGTTCTGTAACCGACCTGGGGCTAAGCGTAGCATGGTCACGAAGAATCGAGCGGGTAGCCCCATTTTCTTGGGAGATGTGACGCGCATGTACGCACCTATTGCTTCCATTTGACTGAGCAGCCGATTGAATCGGTTCTTGGTTTGGCGACGACTTCGCCTGCGACGAGCGCGTCGATAGCGTCGGAAAGCTCGCTTGTGGTGGCGTGTCTCGGATCACGCGGCGAGTCGTCGAGGCGGCCACGATACACCACGATACCGGCCGCATCAAGCAGGTAGAACTCGGGTGTTCGCTCGGCCCCATAGGCGTGTGCGATATCTTGGCTGGCGTCGTGCAGGTAGGCGTATGTCATGCCCCTGTTGGCACGTTTGAGCATGTGCGACCAATCGTCGGATTCGTACATCACTGGGTCGTTGGAATTGATGCCTGCGAAGCCTAAACCGGCACCCTTCGCCTTGCTTGCGATGGCTTCTATGCGTGCCTCGGACCCGACCACATATGGGCAATGGTTGCAAGTGAATAAGACGATGGCGCCGGACTCTTGCATGATGTCGGCGAGGGCCATCGAGGATGCGCCTGCGGCGCTGTTTGCGTTCGGTAGTTGGAAGTGGGGTGCGGAGTCCCCTGGTTCGATTCCGGCTCTCGTCATGGTGTGGCCACGGGCCGTTCTGCGGTTCAATACTACGTCGTGATTGGTAGCGGTTGTGATTCGATTCTGGGCGCCGATTCGGGTTGTTCTGCGGTTCAATNCTGCGCCCTGATCCGGGACTCTTGAGTTGCTACCCTATCCCGAGTCTCTTCGAGACGTCGACGAGCCAATTTGTGCTCAGGATCGATATCGAGGACGTCTCGCCATGCGGCTGCTACGGCTCCGAGATCCTCGCCATCGTGGAGGATTGCAGCGAGGCGAAGACGTGCATCGAGGTGTTTCTCATCGCAGTCGGCAGCGCTCTGGAAGTCTNATTGAGCTTCTTCGATTCTACCAAAGTCGAGGTAGAGCAGGCCTCTCTGATACCACGCATCCGAGTGTTCGGGGTCGATCTTGAGCGCCTTGTTGAGGGGGATCTCGGCCTGCTCCGCTCGGTCCATGGCGATGAGGCAGGTTCCGAGGTGAACGAGCGCCATCGTGTGAGTCGGGTTGCGCTCGGAGAGACGGCGGAGTTCTGCCGCGGCCTCTGGCCAATCTGCCAGATTCATCAATATCTCAGCCCGCCGCTGGCGGGCGAGATCGAAGTTGGGGTGGGTCTCGACGAGTTCGTTCGCATCGTCTAGTGCGGTGCTCAGATCTTCGCGTAACAGGGCTGCAGCACATCGATTCAGGCGCGCCCGAGAATGCTTCGGTTCGGCGTCGAGAACCTTGGTGAACATGCTTTGTGCTTCGCTGAGACGGCCTTGACGCGCAGCGATGAGGCCGCGGACGAAAGCGATTGAAGGGTGATTGTGAAGGCGTGTCGCTGCTTCTGCCAGCATGGTGTTGGCTTGGTCATAGCGACCCAGTTCGAGGCACAGCCTCGCCTCTTCAAGTGGTATCGAGGGATGATCGGGGATGAGTCGGCGGGCTCTGATGAGCGCAACTTCAGATTCATCCCACAACGCCTGATAACGCAAGGTGCGAGAGCGCCCCAACCATGCCAGACCAGATTCTCGGTCTCTCTCGATGGCTTCGTCGAATGCGGTCAAAGCCTGCAGAAGCGTCATCTCATCATGCGTGCCTGTGCTGCCCAGATGCTCTTCAGCCGTCTCCAGATGCAGGCGACCGTCCATAACGTGCAAAGCAGCAGATTCCCAAGACAATTCGGAGGCTTGGTTCAGGACGTCTCTGGCCCAATCTGGTGATCCTGCCCTCAGTAAGATGAGCGCGAGCCGGCCACGCGCTTCTGGGTCACCTGGGTCATTCTTTAGATGGTTCTCGAGGACTTCGCGCGCGGCGTCGAGGCGGCCGTCGTTCTCGAGAATCTCCGCCTCGAGCAAGATGCCGTATTCACCCAAGGCAACAGCCCTGCGCACACTCTGGATGGCTTCCGATGTTCGACCCTCTCCTGCAGAGAGCAATCGTGCGTGGAGCAACCATGCATCTGGGTCGGTCTGATCCAACTCCAGCGCCTTCTCGATGGATTCCAAGGCTACGGAAACCTCGCCGAGCAGCATCAGTTTGGCGGCTCGCTCGACCCAGCCAGAGGACGTGGTAGGCTCATTGCTGAGAGGATCAATTTCCCTGCGAGTCTCGTGAGCGCGACTCGCAAGGTCCGCGATGCTGGCTTCGTCTCGGGTTTCCGTGCTCTCGATACCCAATGCCTCGAGGCGTCTGCGATTACGGACGACTCGTTCGACATCTGTACCCGATAGCAGCAAGGCCTGTTCCTTCAGGACCTCTACATCGTCCGGATCTATGGCAAGGAGTCTCTCAAGACTTCGATCGAGGGCTTCGACTTCGCCTGCTTCACGCTGGATCGTCGCCAGTGAGCGCAGCGCCGAAGCGTCCTCTGCACCCAACTCATGAGCCCGCCGATAACACTCAGCAGCCTGATCGGTTCTCTCGATAGCGTGGAACAACTCACCCATGCGGCGCTGTTCAGGGCCTGTCAGCTCGAGATCCTCTGCCTTCATCTCCGCCGCGTCGAGCATGTTCCCGATTCGCTCCACCAAGGGAGCGAGCCCGGCTAGCATGACTTCTTCGGAATCAGCAGCATCAGACTCAGCCTGACCCTCGAGCACGGCTCTAACGGCATGGGTGGCGATGGCGCATGATTCAGAGGAACTGACTTCAACAGCCTGTTCGAAGAGCAGCGATTCGGCAGTCTCCAATGACCTGTGAACCCCCAATAATCCGTGTAGTTCAGGAGTCGGCCCGATGACGGTGTCGACACCGCGCGATAGAAGGTCGAGTCGTTGCGCCGTCGCAGTCAGGTCTCCTTCGAGGGATCCTACTCTGTCACGGATGCTGTCTCGCTGCCGCAGCACCTGTTGGTGACGAAGCCAGAGGATTGCGATAGCCATTCCCAGAAGTGCATACAATGCGAGTATGCCAGCAGTGGACTGTTCCATCGCCTTCAACGGACCTGTGGCCCTTTTGATGCCTTCTGTCGGCGAGCGCATCCTCATCCCGATTAGAGGCGGGACTATGTCCCGCCGGGGACATGGAATCGCCCTTCGTTGTCTGAATGGTTGAATCAGAGGTCTTTGACTGAGTAAGCCTGAACGCCGCCCTGCAGAGATACTTCTCCGATTGACTTGCCGAGCACGCTTGCGATTCCCGCGCCGGACGCGAGCTCGAAGATGCGATTGTTGACCTTGCCTGCGAAGACTAGGCCAGTGGGGCCTTCAGCTTCCCCGAGAGCCGCCTCAAGGTCTGCCGCACCAACTGGGGCGGTGCCGGAGCCGTCTTCGAGGACTATCACTGCTTGATTCCGCTTGAGGCCGTCGAGCATTCCTGCCCAGCCCCTGACATCATCGGGCGCTTCGAGTGTTACCGTGCCGCGGCCGACGGCCGCGTCATCTTCCTTCGCGAGGTTTGCTTGAATCCGCGAGACGACCTTGTTAGCTATCTCCTTCTGTTTCAGACACTTGGTGACGACCTTGCCTTCGAGGTGTTCGACCTCGCGACTCTGCGGCGCCGTGGCGACATGCGTCAACGACTTGCCGAGGCCGCCACTGATCTCCATCAGCAAGAGGCGCCCGCCGCGGTCTCCATCGAGGAAGGCGGTGACATTATTCTTCTTTTTCGCCAGCTCGATGAGTTCCGGCTTGATGCCGGACCCCATCGTCGCAATCGCATTCTTGAATCCGAACTTCAGCAGGTTACGAACATCATTGCGTCCTTCAACGATGATGATCCCTTCGGAATCCTTGACGTTCGGTCCAGCGGTCATGCCGTGGAACTCTACCTCTGTATCGAGGGTCAGAACCGCGGCAACCTCGTCGATGATGTTCCTCGATTCATCCGCACCGGCCTGTATCATCTCCATCAGCAGCATCTTCGCACGATCGATGATCGTGTCGCGCTTCGCTGAATACATGTTCTCGATCTTCTGCACGCGAATTATCGCTTTGCACGGACCGATTCTATCAATCGTCTCGAGTGCAGCACCGATAACCGCGGTGCTGACCTGGTCGAGGGACGAAGTCAGGATGATTTCACCCTTGACTCGACCCTTGTGGTTGTTGAGATTCACGTCGACGTGCCCGATGCGTCCGGTTCGCAGCAACTTTCGTAATTGCAACTCCTCCCCGAGCAGACCCTCTGTCTGCCCGAAGATCGCCCCTATGACATCCTTGCGAGCGACTGTGCCGTCCGCCTTGATTGTCGCTTGAATCTTGTATTTTCCTTCATTTGCCATTTCTTTTCTCTCCTGCAGTCAGCCGGCCCCACTCGGGGGGCCTCGCGCTGTTTTCCGCCTATGGCGGTTCAGTAAATGGGTGCTCAGCACCCGCGAGTGTGACAGGAATCCTGCGAACCATCCGAATCGACGTTCCCCTTTGAACGCTCCGTCTTCACCTGACATCGTTTATCCGCCTCTCGGTGCGCTCTGAAGTGAGATATTCTTCAGCGAATCTGATGGTTCCCTTGCCCCCATTCTCACTACTCCCACACGCCAACCAATTAAGGGATGGAGCGCTGGTATGGCGCCATGGAGTGGGTTGAGCCCGACCGCGTCGCCGTCTTCAGAGGGGCTGTGCAACTGGCGCTGGGCGATGGTCAATTGTCGAATGGCGAGAAGCGCCTGCTGGTCAAGATGGCTCACGCCCTGCGCTTGGAAGAAAATGACCCGAAACGCGTCTATGACGCGGTCGTGGCCGGCGAGGATCTTGCAACAGGGACGGTTCTCGGTCTGGAAGAGACTCGCCGAGTCTATGAGCAGATCCTCGAGGCTTTCCTTCTGCACACGGATCGCTCCGAGGACGAACTGATTCTCGTCGCCTATCTGCGTCACTCATTCGCCATCGATGATGCCGAACATCGTGCCATCGCTCGCAGCATGGACCGACAACTCGAACACGTCGTCCATCGCACTGTCGCGGAGGAGATTCGAATGCGATTGACGACACGCTCGATAGAATCGGAACGATATTCGATGAAATCAGGCTGCAGAATTGAGGAGTTCAATGAGGCGAGGCAATGGCCGGTGACCCACTCGACGATTTTCTCGCTGAGATCCCAACGCGCGCGCACCGATCGGCCCGAAGACTGGCTAAGACGGTGCGCGCAGCCTACCCTATCGGTGTGCCGGCCCTGATCATGAAATCGAGCACCGACAGGTTCGGAGCCGCCGCCGGTTATTCCTTCCATCTGGGAACTCCAGACGCCAACCTGCGCCGCATCGCATCATGGCTGTTGACTGGCGGAGCCGCCAACCAAACTACTCTCCTCAAGCTGACAAAGCGACTGTGGAAACGCCACGGCCGCGAGGATGTGGCGCTCGCAGCTCTGCTTCTGGCCAACCTGAATCACACCAAACTCAACACCGAACCATGGAGCCTACTAGCCTCATTGATTTCCAAAAAAGAGCCGGCTGAAGCCTTGCTCCTCAGCATTGAGGAACTGCTTCGCGCAGGACGGGCTATGCCTTCCGAGGCGTTGCTAATCGAATGGTGTGATGGCAAGGTGATTCTCGGTCATCTTGCCCTCCTGACAATCCACGTTGGCACCACGAGGGGCGAGAGACTGAGCGAGGAGATAGCCGCTGTGGTCGGCCGTGTGAGCGTTCCTCCGGGGGATTCATTGTTGGGTCGAATCAAAGCCAGATTGACCGCACCTTGAGCCAAGTTCATGCGTCACGAGTGCAGCCGCTGCCCGTGGCTGAAAGACTCCTGCCCTCTGACGACCCCGTCGCTGAACAGGTTCTCGAGTGGACGATTCAACGCGATTCACAGGACATTCGCCAACTGATGCGCTGGCTGGAGAGAAGTGATGGGCGCAAGGANAGGATGACTCTGTTGGCGCGCGCGAATGACCTCATCGAGGANATTNATCACGCCATGCGGCGCCTCGATGAGTTGCGGTGATCNGATGCGCTCGTTGCTTCTNGCNGGTGGGCGCAGTCGACGCATGGGGCGTGACAAAGCACTGATCGAGATCGATGGCCAGAGCTGCATTGCAAGGGTGGCTTCTGCTCTGTCCGAAGCTGGTCTCGAGACGATTCGTATCGCTGTGTCGAGCCCTGAAGACATCGAGCACTATGGCGAGACTCTGCCGGATGGGCTCGATGTCGAATGGGTATTGGATGCTTCACCTCATGCAGGCCCGATCGAGGCTCTCATCGAAGCCATCGAAGACCCGATGAGTCAAGATCTCGAGACTCTGCAACTCGCACCGGTCGATGTGCCTTGGGTGACCCCTGAGATGTTCAGCGCGCTGTCCGGCGCGCTGGCTGAGGAAGATGCCCTCGCGGTGCCTACTGATGGAGAGCGAATGCACCCCCTGCTCGCTCTGATTCGACCAAGCGTCGTCGGGCAGGCGATAAACCAAGACCGCCGTCCTCTGCACGTACAATTCACACAGATGCAACACTCGCTTCTGCTAGAGGATAGGGCGATTCTTCGCAATCTCAACAGACCCGCCGACTTAGACTGAGAATGCGCCTGCTGCGAGCCGGTCCAGAACTTCTGGATAGAGGATTTGCTCGACCTTCTTGACGCGTTCCTGCAAGTCTTCTTCACTATCTCCGTCCAAAACAGGAACCTGCTCGGCTGCCAGAATATACCCACTGTCCACGCCTTCGTTGACGAGGTGAACGGTACAGCCCGAGACCTTCGCTCCATCTGCCAGAGCGTCACGGTGCGCATGGGCGCCTGGGTACTTCGGCAGCAGCGAGGGGTGGATGTTGACCAGCCGTCCTTTCCAGNGCTTGACGAAGGACGGCGTCAGAATTCGCATGTAGCCAGAAAGGACGACGCATTCGATTTCTGCAGCCTCCAATTCGGCGAGCACCAGCGCCTCATGAGCGAGCCGTTGCTCAACCTTGTCGGAGACATTTGGCAATGAAATCGTCTTGCTCGGAATACCTAGCCCACGGCCATGCTCCAAACCGCCCGCATCCCCATCCGCCACAACCAGCACCGTTCGATGAAGGCGGGCCGCGACCTCCTGATGAGTCAGCAGCGCGGCGAGTCCCGAGCCGCCGCCAGAAATCAACACTGCGAGCCGGAGCGGGTCATCGACAGTGCCGACGCGCGGCAGCACGTAGCCCCCTTCCATGCCTCGGCGTGACCAAACTTCGGCTTGAGAATTGGGGCGTGAGCAACACACNGCCCTCGCCTCTCATTTTATCACCCAATGTCGGTGCCAGCAAGATGTGGAACATCTAGAGACGGTCGATGATGTGATTGAGCATTACGCTCGAAAAACAACACCCATGCGACGTCGAATCTATGTCGCGATCGGCTCACTCTTCGTAGGCTGCGCCTTCATCGGAATCTTCGTACCCGGCTGGCCAACGGTATCGTGGATGGTTCCAGCAGCCTATCTCTTCAGCCTCTCTGATGAGGCTTTCTTCCGCTGGACGCTGACAAACCGTTTCGTCGGAGCCAAGGTCTTCGATTACTATGCGGCGGGCAAGACCTTGCCCCGGCACGCCAAGAGGGGAATCATCGCTTTCATCACCATCATGTCGGCGATTTCGATTCACATCACAACCCTTGCGGGTGATCCGGGATATGGGCAGGTTACCATAGCAATCGTCTGGGCGATCGGTGTCTGGTGGCTTGCGAAAAAAGTGCCTACGCGGGCTTGAATTCACAGCCGACGTAGAGTGGTGGTGGATTATCGCCCTCGCAATCGTAAGTCGGCCCGTTTGGGGCTTCCTCTAGGCAGCCTGCTGCGGGGCTAGAAGGAGAAGTAAGAGAATGCAGACAGCGCCCATTCGCACATTGCTCGCGCTGGGCAATTCACGATTCAATGATTCGTCATTCGGAGTGACTGCACTTCGCACTCTCGCTCAATGGAGGAAGAGACGCTGGCCGGTGAAGAGCATCGCCATGCCGTTCTCGTCTGCGGCGTCGATGCATTCCTGATCGCGCATCGAGCCTCCCGGTTGAACCACCGTTGCCACACCGATCTCGTGCGCGGCATCGATGCCATCACGGAATGGGAAGAAGGCGTCTGAGACCATCATCGAGCCCCGTGCTCGGCCGCCGGCGCGGCGAGCAGCGATGTGAACCGCCTCGACGCGACTGGTCTGGCCAGGACCGACCCCAACAGTCGCGAAGCCGCTCTCGGTCTGAGCCACGAGAACGATTGAATTTGATTTGACTTCTGACAGAACGGTTGAGCCGAAGCACGCGAGGGCGACCAAATCAGGGCTTGTAGTCGCCTTCGTGACGCAGCGAACAGCCGACCAGTCAACGCTTGGTGGGCCTTGGACTTGGGCTACCCAACCACCGTCGAGTTGTCTGATTCGAACCTCATCAACACGTGGTTCGAAATCCGCCAGAGTCAACATACGTCGGTTCTTTTTCTCGGACAACAAAGCAAGCGCCTCGGGCTCGTAACCAGGGGCGATTATGCATTCGAGAAAATGTCCACCGATCGCTTCGGCCGTCGCTATTCCGACAACCTCGGTAAAGGCGATTACACAACCGAAAGCTGACTCAGCATCGCTCGCAAGAGCATTCTGCCAAGCACCGACCTGGGTTGCGTCAACTGCNGCCCCGCAAGGATTCGTGTGCTTGATAATGACACAACCATGGCGGCGCNCGTCATCGACGTCNCAAAGNAATCCNCGCGCGATTCGAAGCGCCCCATCGAGATCGAGATAATTGTTGAATGACAATTCCTTGCCACCGTGTTGAANAGCCGCCGCCAGCCCTTTCGGGCCGTTTGCAGAAGCGGAATCAGCAGCGTAGAAGGCGGCCGGCTGATGCGGATTCTCGCCATAACGCAAGCTGACGCCCACCTCGCTCGCAACGTGGATGCGGCTCGGCACATCAGGGCTGTTGAACCGTGCTTCCAACTCGCTCGAAACCGCCGCATCATAAGCCGCAGTGCGCTGAAATGCCTCCAAAGCAAGTTGTTTTCGAGCCCCTAATTCAACCCCTGAAGGAGCGCCACCAGCACCGCCCAGAGCCGCCAGAACGCCCTCATATTGCCCAGGTGAAGTCACCACCAAGACGTCCTTGTGATTCTTCGCAGCACTGCGAATCATCGTCGGCCCGCCGATGTCGATCATCTCGATCAATTCTGCGTCTGAAACCGGCGGCCGCCTAGCAGCAACCGCCTCGAATGGATAGAGATTGACGCAGACGAGATCGATAGTCCCATAGCCCAGTTCGGCGAGAGTTTCCATGTCGTCCTGACGGTCGCGACGGACCAGAATTCCACCGTGAACAGCGGGATGCAGCGTTTTCACCCGTCCGTCGAAACACTCCGGATGACCGGTAGCCTCACTGACATCGATGACCGGCAATCCGGCCTCAGCCAGAACGCGAGAGGTTCCGCCCGTCGAGAGCAATTGCCAACCGAGGTCGTGCAGTGCCTGTCCGAGTTCGACGATTCCGTCTTTTTGGAAGACGCTGAGAAGAGCACGGGGGGTTGCCATCGGTGATACCATCCCAAAGGGATGACCCTGCGTGGACAAGCGGGACTTGAAGAGTTCGTGAGCGAGATTCTCAGTCGCCGCGCGCGCTGATGACCTGGTCGATTCGCAGCATGCTCATCGCAGTCACAACCGCTGATTCCAATCCCTCTTCGATAACCGCTCTGGGATGCCACACGCCATTCACTTCGCCGACTTCGCCGCCTACCAGCACACCGTGGATCCCTGCTTCTTCGTTGCGCGCGGCAGCGCGCATCTCGAGCACAGCGTCAAGCGAGTCTTTGCCTGAGTTTTCCGCGAGGGTAGCAGGGATCGTCTCCATGGCACGCGCAAAGGCATCCATTCCCAGACGAGCGCGGCCGGATTCGGCTTCGCTGGCGCGTCTGACTGCGTGGGCTATGCGTGCATGGGTCGCGCCTGCACCGGGGAGCAATTCACCTGTTTCGAGAGCTATTGAGGTTGCGCGGAGCGCGTCGTGGAGACCGCGGATGATCTCTTCTGTCGCCGTCTCGCCAGAGCCGCCGACCGCGATGGTTACGACGCTTGGATCGATGCAATCGTCGATGGTGATGATGTCCTCGACTTGGTCACTCGATTGTCGGCGCTCCCAGTGAACACTGCCGGCGAGGCCGAGGTCATCGGCTCCAATATCAAGGATTGAGTCGACGATTGTCGCGCCGGTCGCTTCTGCGGCATTGTGAAGTTCTGATTCGTCGAGTTCACCGACCGCGAGGATCCCTTCATCGGTCAATCTATGCAGAATGTCGCGGTCGATCTCGCCGCCGCACAGAACCAGCTTGGCGCCACTCTCGATAAGTGCGGCGGCCAGCGCCTTCTTGCGCTCTTTCTCAGCGCTGATGAAGCCGTCCATCTGGTCGGCTGAAGTTATCTGAATCTCAGCGCTGCGAGTCATTTTTCGGATTTTCAAATCGCCACCGATGACTGCGGTCGGCGCCTCCTTCAAGTCGTTGGGAAGCGTGTCCATCAGCACTCGGCGCTGCACCACGATTCCGCGTACTAAACGGCTGTCGCGCAATCCGCCAGAGCCAATCTTGTACATCGCCACATGCTCAGCGCTCGGATTCTCGACATTCGCTTTGAGCGCTGAAAGAGCATCTGCCACCAGGGGCGCGAACAAATCGATCGCCGCCTCAGCGCCCTTGCCTGTCAAAGCAGTATACACGACGCCGAGTAGCCGCTCGTCGTCGATGCTGACCGTATCATCATCCATCTGTTGCCGCGCCGCATCCAGGGCGGTTCGATACCCCTCAATCAGAGTCAGAGGGTGGAGTCCTTTGGAGAGTAGATTGTTGGCTTCTTCGAGCAGAGCCCCGCAGAGCAACATCGTCGTCGTGACGCCGTCGCCGCACGCCTCTTCCTGCGAATTTCCCATCGAAACCATCATTTTCGCTGCAGGATGCTTGACCATCAACTCCGCCACGATCTTCGCCCCATCGTTGGTCACCGCCGTTGAGCCGTCGGTTTTGTAGAGCATTTTGTCAAGGCCCCGTGGGCCGTAAGTGGGCTTCAGCAGACTGGAGAAGACTCTTGCCGCGGCGATGAGTTTCTCTTGCACCGCAGTGCCGCTGGTGATGCTGGTCGAATCGCTGACGACCACGACCGGTGGCTTGGTTGCATCCTCACTCATCGAAGCCGCCGACCCTCGACTCCGCAATGAACCCTACGAGCCCTCTATGAGGGCTGATTTGCTTGTGGTATTCGATTGATGGAGCAAAGAAAGAGGAATTTGAAGTTCGGATCAACGCCGTCCTCGGCCGCCTCTTTTGCCGCCTTTACCGTGACCTTTGCGCTTGCCNCCGCTGTGTTCCCATTGGCGGCCGGAACGTGAGCGCCACTCGTCTGAATCGCCGCCGCCCCNCGAATCGCGCTCGACCTTCTTGCGAAGCGCTCGGGGTAATTCGGTGGCCGATTTGACATTGAGTTTGATGCCGCCGACGTCTTTCTCGAGTGAGCGAATCGCAGCTCCTCCTGGACCTACCATGGCGCCGATCGCTGAGTCGTCGACGAAGATATCGGCGCTTGCGTCGGTCAGAAACTTCACGTGGATGACCGAAATACCGGTCAGTCGCGTCGCTTCGCGCTTGAGTTCCTCGCCCGCCATACGCCAAGCCGGGCTACCACCCTCTCCGGCCTTGCCGCTGACTGGGACGACTGCGATCTCGGAGCCGAAAGCGAACATCTCGTGGGTCAGCTCGCCGCTCGGGAAGCGCTTGATCTCGATAACAGGGCGGCTCAAATCCGACTCCATTCCGGTCGGCGCACGAACCACCATCTTCAGTTCTAGAACCTCGTGGACCTTGCCTTTCTCGATGTGGATCACGGTGTCGAGAACTTGCGATATCAACCCCAATTCGACCTTGCCGACGAGGCGTTGAATGGCTTCCAGTGCGCTGTTCGCGTGGGTCACGCCGAGCAGGCCGACGCCCGCCAATCGGACGTCGCCGAAGATCTCNAAATCGCGCGCTCGGCGAACCTCGTCAAAGATTACGAAATCCGGCCTGACGAGGAAAATCACTTCTGCTGTCTTCTCCANATCACCCTCGAGCGGNGCGTATTGAGTGACTCGCTGNGGAACCTGAAGATCTCTGGGGGCTTCCATCGTCTTGACCATNGCGCCGATATCCTCGTCGAGATATCCAGCGATCGCCTGAGCGAAGGTGGTNTTGCCNGAACCGGGTTTGCCGACAACGAAAACACCTCTGTGATGGTCTGACAGCCTGCGAATCAACTCGTCNTGCAAATCATAATCACTGATTTTCAGATGTGCCACCGGACGCACCACGGTGATTTCCCAAGCGTCCGAGAACGGCGGCCACGCGCAGGTGATGCGCAGGTCGCCGATCTGTAGAATCTTNCAGCCCTCGCGGTCCATCTCAACGAAGCAATCCGAACGNGCGTCGTGCTGTTCGATTANCATCGACAACTCATCGGCCAAGCCCGCNAAAGCGGGCTTGTCCCAAACATCAGCATCCAACTCTTTGAGGGTCAATTTAGAGATATGTCCGGCCTTGACACGAGGCGGGCATTCCGCCTTCAGAAACACCGTCGAGACTGTCTCATCAGCCAACAATTCCTCCAACTCCTCGGGCAGAGGAGGATGGTCTCCGAAGGTCGCCATGGCGGGAGCGGCGCGCCTTTGCCTTTCACGGTTGGGGGATTGAACACAGAACTTGTCGGCCGCCAATGGCGGCCGCACCCCACAGAATCTACCAAAAACAAACGGTTTAGGGCTCAGTTGACGACGTCGACGAACCAGCGAATCATCAGTGCGCCAGTTACGGCGAGACCCAGTGAAGCGGTGTTCGGGTAACCGAGGCTTCCAGTGTAGATGAAGAATTGAACCAAGGTCAAAACCAGGATTGAGGCGATGTCGAAGAGCGTCGAAGCATTCCAGCCAGACTTCGCGCGAATGTGATCGCGATTGCTCCATGCTCGCCAGACGAAAAGTGCGCTACCAAGCAATAATGCGTGACCGATGAACCAGCCGAGATTGCTGCCGAAAACTGCAATGATGCTGGTTTGTAAATCTCCGAAGACAACTGAAGCGAGGTCTAACACGGCTCTCGGAGCCGCCCTCTGTTCTTCAATCAACGGGCGATGGCGTAAGGGTATGGCGCCCGATGATTTGGTTGCTCAACTTCGGATTATTTTGCGGATCTCATCGATCTCGGCGCTGCTCGAAATGGGAGCATTAGCGTGCCGAGATTCGATGCCTTCGATGCCTTCAGTGTGGTAATTAACGACGACTTCGGGGTCTTTGAGAAGGTGTCCTGTGAGAATTCCTACAACCTTCTCATGTGGCTTGATTGTGCCTTCTTCGACGAGCCGCTTGATGCCTGCAACGGTGGCGCAGCTCGCTGGTTCTGCACCGATTCCGGCCGCGTCGACCATGGCTTTAGCATCCATGATCTGGTCGTCTGTGACCTCAGTCACGACGCCGTTCAAAGCCTCGATACCGCGCATCGATTTTCTCCAAGACACGGGCGAGCCTATCTTGATTGCCGAGGCGATGGTGTCTGCCTTGACGGGGACGACATCTTCACCACTCGTCCAAGCTGTGTAGAGTGGATTCGCGCCTGCCGCCTGGACGACTGCGAGGCGCGGTAAACGCTGAATGATACCGAGTTGGTGGAGTTCGACCAAGCCCTTGGCGATGGCCGTGTTGTTGCCGAGGTTGCCGCCCGGAAGAACGATCCAGTCCGGTACCTGCCAGTCGAGGTCCTGCATGATTTCGAAACCGATCGCTTTCTGGCCTTCGATGCGGAAAGGATTTATCGAATTTACAAGATAAATCCCTTCACTGTCACAGACCTTCTGAACCAATTCCATGGCATCGTCGAAATCGCCCTCGATCTGGATGGTTTTGGCCCCGTAGGCGAGGGCTTGACTGAGTTTGCCAAACGCGATTTCCCCTTCTGGGATGAAGACGATGGCATCCATGCCGGCTCGCGCTGCGTAGGAGGCCATCGAAGCGGAGGTGTTTCCCGTGCTCGCACAGGCCACTGCGCCCATGCCGAGGTGCTTCGCCAAAGTGATCGCAGCGGTCATTCCTCTGTCTTTGAAAGAGCCTGTTGGGTTCTCACCTTCGTGCTTGAGCCAGAGATTCGCAACACCTACCCTGGCTCCCAAAGTGCTCGCCTCATAGAGATGTGTCGAGCCTTCTCCTCGAGTGACAGCTATTGCCTCCAGAACCTCCTCACCAAGGGGGAGTATGAGTTCGCGGAAACGCCAGACTCCGGAGCGATCGAGGGGGTTTTTTGAGGCTAGCCGCGCATCGAGCTTCTCGCGCGTGAGCGTGCAGTGACTCAAATCGTGAACGACATCGAGTGTGCCTGAGCAATCGCAGCGATAGCGCATCTCGAGCCCTGGATAGGTCGCTTCACATACAACGCACGCGAGATGCCAAGTGACTGACTCACCCATTGTGCTGGCGAGGACGACTTCGTGTTTTGAACCCCATCGAAGAGCGAACATCCCTCCGATGAAGACTTAGCACCTCGACATATCGGGCGTGTGTGGTTGGTGAGGGAGTGCGACTGCTTGTCGTCAAGGCGGCGATGACTGTCTATGGCGGTGCGGCTCGTGACTTGTTGCGTAATCTACCCGCACTCGCTGAGGTTTTCGAAGTCCGCTTCGCCTGCCTCAATCTTAGAGATTCGCAACGCACTCTGATTGAATCGATGGGCATCGAAGTCCTTTGTCCTGAGCAGCAGTGGCAGATTCGTGGAGGATTGTTGAATGAGATCAACGCAGGCCAAGAACGCAGTGCTGAGGCGGCGTGGAGGACGTTTTCTGCAGTTCACGAAGCGATTGAATGGGCCGATGCAGTTCACCTGACTGGTGGTAATGGTTCGATGGAATTCCCGCAATTCGTGCCAGCGGAGAAGCCATTGCATCTGCACTTCCTCGAATCCAAACCCGGCATCCATGATGATGTCAGCCACCTGAAACCCAACGGAAGTGGAGGCTGGAAACCTCGTCTTCTACACCTCCTGCAAGGCAAACAAAGGAGGCGGGTCGAGGCGTCCTTCAAGCCATTTGGAACGAATTCAAAGTGGGGTGTGAGTGCGAATTCCGCATTTTCGGCGAGTAACCTGAAGCGAATCTACGGTATCGATGGGGGTGTTCTCTATCCTAGCGTCGACCTCTCGGAATTTCCTCGCGAGGCAAGCTCTGGCGAGGCGGCAGCTTTCGATTCTGCAGGTCGCGAGGAGGAAGGCGTTTCGCAATATGCCGCAGAGTCGAGAGGGTTTCACTTGGCCGGCTCATACGCTTTCACAATCGGTCGTATCTCACGCTTCAAAGGCAGCCACGAAACCATCGACCATCTAACGGGCAGTGGCCTCGATCTGGTCGTAGTCGGTGCAGGTTCGGCATCTGAAATCGCTGTACTGAAGGCTTATGGGAAGTCGCGTGGAGTCGATGTTAAAGTGCTCAATGGTCTTGGCTCTGAGACCTTGCGCGCGATCATGCGCAACGCTGCAGCAGTAATTGGCTTGGCTCATGGCGAAGCTTTCGGTTTGACTCCGATCGAAGCCATGGCATTGGGCGTTCCTCCACTCTTCGTCGACGAGGGAGGATACCGCGAGACCGTTGTCGACGGCGTCAATGGTCGTCTTCTCAAGCGCGGCGACATGGCGTCTTGGAGTACCGCCCTCGATCAGGCTCGAAATCCTGACATCCGCAATGAATGGGCTGCAGCAGGCCTCGCGCGCATCGAAGAACTGGGTTTGACACCTCAGAACCATGCCGCTCGACTCAAGGCGATAATCGATGCATTGCTGGTTTGATCAATCATAGCCCAAGCGCTCTACCAGCCCGGGATACATCTCTTCGAAACGATTCTGAGTCAACGCACTGAATTGTTGCCGCCACTGTCCTGAACTCGGGTTTCGAATATGTTCACTCTTG
>JGI26061J44794_1000487_pt1 | contig 17816 bp, 18 predicted proteins | sample MarorgKNORR_S2LV_5_FD_44794 | JGI IMG/M metagenome (IMG submission 44794) | reverse complement strand
TTAGTGATTGCTGCAGTCAGTGTCGTTTTACCGTGGTCAACGTGACCGATTGTGCCCACATTAACATGTGGTTTGGTTCTTTCGAATTTTTCTTTTGACATTTTTAATCCCCTTTAATCATTTTTAATTATTTAATGGAGCTCACCACCGGATTTGAACCGGCGACCTCTTCCTTACCAAGGAAGTGCTCTACCAACTGAGCTAGGTGAGCACAACCCCAACCACATGGAGCGGGTGACGGGAATCGAACCCGTCTCATTAGCTTGGAAGGCTAAGGTAATACCAATATACGACACCCGCAATTCCTATTCTCATGTTTTCTGGTGGAGGGGGAAGGATTCGAACCTTCGAAGGCAGAGCCGACAGATTTACAGTCTGTTCCCTTTGGCCGCTCGGGAACCCCTCCAAAAAACAATCAGACATTATCCCATAACTATTTATGCTTCGCAAGCATAAAATAGCGCATTTTCAAGGTTATTGGATGATTAAGTTAGACGGGATACACCACTAGCAACAGCAGCATTAAAAATAGCTTTTGGTACAGTGTCGATCAACCTTGGATCAAAAGGCTTTGGAATGATGTAATCCTTGCCGAATTCCAAGCTTTCGACATTGTATACATCGAGAACGCTCTGTGGAACTTCGAGTTTTGCTAGGGCGCTTAGTGCATGAACTGCAGCAATTTTCATTTCCACATTAATNTCTCTCGATTTGGCGTCTAAAGCGCCTCTAAAAATAAACGGAAAACCTAGTACATTATTAACCTGATTTGGATAATCACTACGCCCTGTGCCCATGATTAAATCATCTCTACACGCATNNGCATCAGCTGGAGAAATTTCTGGATCTGGATTTGAAAGAGCAAAAACAATAGGCTTGTCAGCCATAGACTTCACCATCTCTTGAGTCACCAAATTAGCAGAGGCAACACCAATAAATACATCTGCGCCATTCATTGCATCAGCAAGCGTTTTCTTATCTGTATCCACAGCAAATTGAGCCTTAATATCACTTACATTTTCAAGTTCTGTTGATATAACACCAACGCGATCCACTAGCAAAATATTTTCCTTTTTTAGGCCCATTTCACATAATAAATGCAGAGTGGCAATGCCAGCAGATCCCGCACCCAAACAAACTAACTTTGCAACTTCTAGTGTTTTTCCTTGAATTTCAAGTGCATTTAGCAAGCCTGCTGCAATGATAATTGCCGTGCCATGCTGATCGTCATGGAAAACGGGGATGTCTAACGCTTCAATCAGGCGCTTTTCAATTTCAAAACAGCGTGGTGCAGAAATGTCTTCTAAATTGATTCCGCCAAAAGTTGGGGCAATGTTGATAATGGTGTTAACAATTTCATCAACATCTTGTGTGGCAAGTTCAATATTAAACACGTCAATATCAGCAAAACGCTTAAACAGAACCGCTTTACCTTCCATCACTGGCTTAGCGGCTAGCGGACCAACATTGCCTAAGCCAAGAACCGCTGAACCATCAGTAATAACTGCCACTAGATTACCCTTAGCTGTATATTCGTTTACAGCCTCTGGATTTTTTACAATTTCTCTAACAGGGGCAGCAACACCTGGCGTGTACGCCAAGCTTAACTCTTGACGAGTGTTCATCGGTTTGTGCGAAGAGACAATGATTTTCCCAGGCCTAACCCGACGGTGATATTCAAGGGCTTCTTCATGAAATTCTTGAGACATAATTGCGCTGAGTTAATTTGAGAAGCAATTATTATCGTGTATTTAAAGTATAAGTATCGATTATTATTTAAATAATTCACCCGATGAAATATCACTATTAAGAGTATCAAGTGCGCCGTTAAGTGCAGCCCCTTCGAATGCTGTTAAGTCGCCATAGTCTAATACTTTTTCAACGCCACCTTTTCCCAAAAGAACTGGCTGCGCAAAAAATCGTGCTTTGTCACCAGGACCTTCAATATAAGTACACTCAATAACATTATCTTCACCATTAAGTGCACGAACCAGAGATAAACAAAAACGTGCACCGGCATAACCCATTGAAAGGGTTGCAGAACCACCACCAGCTTTTGCTTCAACAACTTCAGTTCCTGCATTCTGTATACGTGTAGTAAGGGCAGCAGTTTCTTCTTCAGTAAACTCACAACCAGACTGAGAAAGCAATGGCAATATAGTAATACCAGAATGCCCACCAATTACAGGTACCTCAAAATCTTCAGGGTTTAAGCCTTTTGTTTCAGCAACAAAGGTGTTTGAACGAATAATATCAAGCGTTGTCACGCCAAATAAACGTGCCGAGTCATAAACGCCCATGTCTTTTAAAACTCCTGCAGCAATAGGAACAGTGGCATTAACTGGATTAGTAATAATACCAATTAATGCTTTTGGACAAGTGTCAGCACAACTAGCAACAAGATTTTTTACAATACCTGCATTAATGTTAAAAAGATCAGCACGAGCCATGCCTGGCTTTCGTGCAACACCTGCTGAAATTAATACAATATCAGCATTCTTAAGAGCGAGTGATGGATCTTCACCCGAAAAACCGGTTACTTTTACAGCTGTTGGGATGTGACTGAGATCTACCGCAACGCCAGGTGTTAATGGCGCAATGTCATATAATGATAATTCAGAGCCTGCTGGCAACTGTGTTTTTAACAATAAGCCTAGCGCTTGTCCTATACCTCCAGCAGCTCCCAATATTGCAATTTTCATAATACTCCCTAAAAAAAATAATTAAATACTTAATAACTTTAGAGCAAGCTATTCATCAAAGTAATATTGCTGACAGATATTTCTTGTGGACAAACTGACTCGCAATGACGATGATTTGAACAACTACCAAAGCCTTCTAATTCCATTTGACGAACCATATTAACCGCACGACTATCGCTCTGAACCTTGCCTTGAGGTAAATAATCAAGGTGTGCAATCTTAGCTGAAACAAAAAGACTTGCTGAGGCGTTTGGACAAACAGCAACACAGGCGCCACAGCCAATACACGTTGCGGCGTCAAAAGCAGCATCTGCATCAGCTTTTTTAACCAATTGCGCGTTAGCGTCCGGCGCGGATCCAGTATTTGTAGAAACATAACCGCCGGCTTGAATAATGCGATCAAACGCATCGCGATTGGTCAGTACATCTTTAATCACTGGAAAACTGTCCGCTCGGAAGGGCTCAATCCAAAGTTCATTCTGGTTAGCGTATTCACGCATGTAAAGCTGACAAGTAGTGGTGGCTTTTTTCTCACCGTGAGGATGGCCATTGATGACAAGTGAACAAGCACCACAGATGCCCTCTCGACAGTCATAATCGAAAACAACACAATCTTCACCTTTGCCAATAAGTTGCTCATTAAGCTGATCCAGCATTTCCAAAAATGAGGTATCGCTATCGATTTCTTCAATTTGGTAAGTCTGAAAATCGCCTTTACTCTGGGCGTTTTTTTGGCGCCAAATATGGAGTGTAAAATTCATGTGTAATCCCTCACACTTGGTTTGACAAATTCAAAATCTAATTGCTCTTTATTTAATATAGCACCGTCTTCTGAGTATTCCCAGGCAGCCACATAAGCAAAATTTTCATCGTCTCGTTTGGCTTCGCCATCTGACTCTAAATACTCCATGCGAGCATGACAGCCACACGACTCTTCGCGTTCAAGAGCGTCACGACACATCAAATGTCCGAGCTCAATGAAATCAGCAACTCTACCAGCTCGCTCGAGCGTTTGGTTCATATCCTTATCGACACCAGTCACTTTGACGTGNTGCCAAAAATCAGCCTGAAGTGCTTTAATTTCTTCAATCGCCGCCTTGAGGCTTTCTCTTTCACGCGACATCCCACAAGCGCTCCACAAGATTCGACCTACTTTCTTATGATAGTAGTCAGGCGAATGTTTAGGCTCTGGCGAATTCATCAATTTATTGATGCGATCTTTGACGTCATCCATCGCTTTAACAACATCAGGATGATNAAGACCAACAGGCTCAAGTTTGTTCTTAGCAAGGTAGTTTGCCACCGTTCTTGGTGCAATAAAATAACCATCTGCCAAGCCTTGCATTAACGCAGATGCACCCAGTCGGTTTGCACCGTGCTCAGAATAGTTAGCTTCACCAGCGGCAAATAGACCATCAATCGTTGTCATTAAGTTGTAATCAACCCAAAGGCCACCCATTGTGTAATGTGGGGCNGGGTAAATCTTCATTGGTAATTGATAAGGGTTTTCGCCAGAAATTCGCTCGTACATATCGAACAAATTACCGTACTTTTCTCTTACCTTGTCTTCACCAATACGCTCGATAATTGANGAGAAATCTAGGTAAACACCCAATTTTTCACCGTGAATCTCAGTACCAATACCGCGACCCTCGTCACAAATACTCTTAACCGCTCTTGAGGCCACATCCCTAGGNACTAAGTTCGCAAAAGCTGGATACATACGCTCAAGGAAATAATCTCTATCTTCTTCAGCAATTTCTCTTGGATCTTTTGCACAATCTTCAATATTTTTTGGCGCCCAGATACGNCCATCGTTACGCAGAGATTCACTCATCAATGTGAGTTTTGATTGATTTTCACCCGTTGGTGGAATGCAAGTTGGGTGAATCTGAGTAAAACTCGGGTTGGCATAAAAAGCGCCTTTTTTATGTGCGCGCCATGTGGCAGAAGTATTNCAACCTTTGGCATTGGTAGATAAGTAAAAAGCATTACTATAACCACCCGTACACATCACAACACAGTCAGCCGTATGTGCAGAAATTTCACCACTAACCAAGTCGCGTACAACAATACCGCGTGCCTTGCCATCAACAAGGATGATTTCTAACATTTCAGCTCTAGATTGATGTTTGACCTTGCCCGATGCAACTTCTTTACTCATCGCACTGTATGCACCTAGCAACAGCTGTTGGCCGGTTTGGCCACGAGCATAGAATGTACGCGAAACTTGAGCGCCACCAAAAGAACGGTTTGCCAAGTAACCACTGTACTCTCTTGCAAATGGCACACCTTGAGAAACAGCTTGGTCAATAATATTACCACTCAGCTGTGCAAGACGATAAACGTTTGACTCGCGCGCTCTAAAGTCACCACCTTTCATTGTGTCGTAAAACAATCTGTGTGTGCTGTCGCCGTCATTTTGGTAATTCTTACTGGCATTAATACCGCCCTGCGCTGCAATAGAGTGCGCTCTACGAGGGCTATCGTTAAAACAAAACGATTGCACATTGTAGCCAGACTCACCTAAAGTGGCACATAAGGAAGCGCCGGCAAGTCCAGTACCAATAACAATAACATTGTACTTAGCTCGATTTTGTGGCGCAATCAAGGACAACTCAAAAAGATGTTTATCCCAACGCTTGTCTAGATCACCCGTTGGTACATTTGAATTTAATTTACTCATTAGAGGCCTTTATATAAATCATAAGATAATGCTCAATGGGATAGAGGCAAAGCCCACCATAATAATAATAACAATCAACCAAGCCACCTTGTGAAATTGGCAACTACAAATACCCAATGTTTGCAATACATTCGAAAGACCGTGTTTTAAGTGCGCCGAAATTGCCAGCATACCCAAGCCATAAACAACCCACATTAACGGGTTAGCGAAAATCTCTTGCATCTGTTGGTATAGGTTTGTTGCGTCAATAGACAGCATCTGCACACTATGAATAACAATAAACAAAAACACCAACGCTGCACCTGACCATGCAATAACTCTCGGAATGGCTTTTGGATAGGACTTCTTGTAAGGTGTAGTACCTACGCTTTTATTATTTGCTAGCTGGCGCGTAACAGCGACATAAATATGAAAGACAATTGTCGATCCCAACACAGCCAGTAAAACAGGATAAATCCAAGAGCTGTTAAACCAAGTATAGAAAGCATTAAAAACGGCTTCTCCAGCATGGAAAGTCAGCACGCTTAATAAATGATAAATTAGATAGGTAAACCAAATTAGGCCAGCAACAGCCATCATCTTCTTGAGGAGGATGGTGCGGTTATTTGTTGATCTCATAGAATCCTTTGCAAGGTGATTGTTATTCTTTTTTAATGATTTTGCGCCCTTTTCGTAATTTCAATAACTACAATAAACAGACAAAATTTAAAGAATATATTTTATGCCAAATGTTTAGGGTTTGAATTTTTTTTAACTTAATAATCACTATATAAACACCCTTTCCAACGGCTGTCGCTAAAAATCTAGATTATTGATAAGCTCCAGCGGTAATAAAAACACCAAAACTCTCACACCAAACAATGGCTGCTTTGTAATCGGCTGGGTTGATATGCGCCGGCATTTCAACCACAAAATTATCAAATGTTTTCACAGCGCCCACTTGCACCATATCCGCCTCTAAGCGCAAAAAGTCAACTTTGGTTTCCACCATTTCAGGCGACAGATACAAAATATAATCAGGTCCAGGCGAAATCTGACCTTCAAAAACCACCCTCTTAGATCCCACTTTTAAAACACCATCTCCCTTATGGAGAAAATCACTGTCTTTTAAATCAGGTTGAAATCTACCCTCAAACAAAACCTGCTGCTCTCCCATCGACAATGCTTTAATATCAGGCGCATCAGGCGCAGTTAAAATAGGCAAAGTATAAAGACCCATAGCAAAACCAATAATAGCTATAAACAAGTGACTAACAATTAATAACAATATTTTTTTCACACCTCCCTTTTATTTTATTAAATTAATGTTTTTATTTTTTTTAATTTACACTGGCCACCACCCCATTCACTTGAAGGATGATTCACTGTAGTGAACGACAAATCTTCTCTACTTAACCACAACAATTTGTATTTCCACTTACCATCGTGGAAATAATTATCTTCTCCATAGTATTCATCAGCATGAATCGTCAAGTCGTAACTCCCGCCGCCATTTATCGTCATTTTGGTTGTGTCAATCCTTAGGATTTGAGTCCAGAATTTTTTATCATCTTCAGAAATTAATTCTCCATCATAGTGTTCATATTGACAATCTAAGACTATGTTTTTAGCAAATGCAGTTGAAGGCAGCAAAAGTGTTGTTAATATTGTTGTTACAATTATTAATGTTATAAATGAAAAGGCATTAATGAGGGTGCTACACTTTTTTACTAACTTATTTATCATTTTATTTCCATATCGAAAAAATCCGAAATTTTTGGTTTCCGCCTTGCCATAACAACAAATACACTCATAAAACACCAAAAAACCACTAAAAACAGCTGTTTTGAGGCTTAAAATAGCTCTTTTTGGCTCACTTTACCCCTTCAAACATGCCATATTGAAAATTTTCAATATTTTGGAAATTGTTAAAATTTGTATCAAGATAAACGCTTTATAAAAAGTGTGTAAGCTAAAATTATCAAACGAAACCTTTATAAAAAACTTTCAATTTAAGATAATTCCTGTAAATCCTCAAGCTTTTTGATGTCAAATAATTACCATTCTTCCGTTATGTTTTCTGAATCCATTGAGGGGCTTGGTATTAAGCCAAATGGGATTTATATAGATGCTACTTTTGGTAGGGGTGGCCACAGCAAAGGCATCCTTGATTTGCTTGGATCTGAGGGCAGAGTCATTGGCTTAGATCAAGATTTAGACGCTGTTAATTACGCAAAATCCAATTTTGATGATGCAAGGCTAACTATGTGTCACACAAGATTTGATCAACTGCAAAGCGTGCTCGAGGAGATGGGGCTTTATGGTCAGATTGATGGCATTTTGATGGACCTTGGCGTTTCGTCTCCTCAGCTTGATAATGCCGAACGAGGCTTTAGTTTTAATAAAGATGGTGCGCTTGATATGCGCATGAATCAAACACAAAAACTGACAGCATCGAAGTGGCTGAAAGAGACGAACGAAAAAGACATCGCCGATGCGCTTTATCAATTTGGTGAGGAAAAAAAGAGTTGGCGAATTGCCGCTGCCATTAAGAAATTTCAAGAAAATAAAGACATTGAAACAACACTTGAACTCGCTAATATTATTGCTTCTGTTGTCAGATCACACAAAAACAAACATCCAGCGACACGCTCTTTTCAGGCGATTCGAATTGTTATTAACGAAGAACTGCAACAACTTTCGAGCACGCTTGAGCAAAGTATTGGTGCTTTAAAGCAAGGCGGTCGGCTGTCAGTTATTAGTTTCCATTCGATTGAAGATAGAATCGTAAAACAATTTATTCGCAAACACTCGCAAGCNAAAGCCCTTCCTAAAGGTTTGCCGATTATGGCGGAAACTGCAAACGACCTTCCACTTAAAAACATGGGNAAGAAAAAACCTTCTGCCGAAGAGATAAGAACAAACAAGCGCAGTCGCAGTGCAATCCTTCGCTTGGCTGAAAAATGCTGAAATTCAATCGCAACATTTGGCTTGTTAATGGTGTTGTCATCATTATGACTGTTGCCTTGTCGCTTTTAACCGTTTACTGGCATCATCAAATGTTCGAACTTTATGAAATTGAAATACAGGTTAAAGGAAAAAACCAAAGCTTAATGGCTCTTAATAAACAGTTATTAATGGAGCGCTCAGAATTATTCAGNGGCATGGCTGTTTATGAAAAANCACAAAATATTTTATTGATGCACTCACCAGGTAAGGACGCCAAAGGGCTTGCCTTGTGAAATTTACTCGAGTCCAAAATTACTGGAATAGACAGGGGCTGATTAAGTACAGTTTTTTTATCATTACTGCTATATTTGCTTATCAAGCAATTAGCATTCATTCTCAAGAGTTGGAAAATACCTCTCTGCAACAAAAAGCTCTTGCAAAAGCCGAAAAAAATCTCACTCAAAAAGCCACGCGTGGGAATATCTTGGATCGAAATGGCAACATCCTTGCCATCAGCCTTATTCAGCAAAAAATCAATCTAGACCCAACACTAATTCAAGACGAATTTATCCCCATGTTAGCAGAGGCGTTGCAAATGCCTTTTGAGGAATTTCAGAGCAAAATTGAGGAAAAACGTCAAGCAAGTTCTGGCAGAAGATACCTTATCATCAAGGAAAACCTTACGCTAACCGACCCTATTATTGCTAATCTAAAAAAACTCAAAAGACAAACACTTGAAGTTTGTCAGTCAAAAATAGTTGCGCCCTCAAAAACATTGCTAGATAGAGCAAAAACCCTTGTAGGGATACAAATTGATAGCAAGAATCAGGTTGAAGTCGTGCGTTGTAAAAATCAAAAAATAGCTGGCGTTGCCCTGCAATCTTCAACTTTTCGATACTACCCTAAAGCCGAGTCTATTTCACCGCTACTTGGTCGAACCAATAATGAGAACGTAGGCGCGTTTGGTATTGAGTCAGAATTTGATTCTTTGTTAGCCGGCTCTGATGGTCAAGCGAAAATTACCACCAATAAAAAAAGCTCAAATATTTATTACCAAGCAGAGGTTTCTCAGGCGCTGCATCAGGGTGAAGACATTCAATTAACCATTGATGCCGATATTCAATTTCATGTTTTTAACGCCATCAAAAAATCAGCAGAATTTCACTTAGCCGACTCTGCCTCAGCCATTGTTCTTTCCGCTAATGGCGAAATTTTGGCGCTTGCTAATTACCCTGCTGGCGATCCAAATGACCACCAAAGCTACGATCCAGAGGATTACAGAAACCGCGTTTTAGCTGACAAGATTGAACCAGGCTCAACAATGAAGCCTTTCACCGTGTTGCTTGCCCTTGAAAAAGGCGTTATCACTGCTACTGAAGATGAATTAATTGATGTCAGTAAATCCATCGGCCATGTTAAAACAAACCGCGATGTAAGAAGATATGGCGATGCAATCACAGTAAAGAAAATACTAGAGAAATCACACAATTTAGGTACTGTTAATATTATGGAACGCCTTGAGGCGCAAGATGTGTACAAGGCATGGCAACTTCTGGGTTTTGGTGAATACCAAGGATTGATGCCAAGCATTGAAAACCCAGGCGTGCTTAGGCACTATAGCACTTGGGGAATTATAGATAAACGCACCATAGCCTTTGGTCATGGCCCAATGAATACTAATCTTGCACAACTCGCAAGGGCTTATTTAGTGTTTGCCAACGAAGGCAGTTTACCAAACTTAAAATTAATAAAGGACGAAGAAGAAGTAGAGCTAAGTACACAAGTTTTCAGCGCTAAAGCAACCAATAGAATTAAAGAAATATTGGATACTGTAGCTTCGATGAAAGGCTCTGGTTACCGCTCTATCATCAACGGCTATGAGATTGGTGGAAAAACAGGCACAGCAGAAATGGTCATTGACGGGAAATATGATAAAGACATAAAACGCACATACTTTGTTGGCTTCTCACCCGTTGAAAAACCAAAATACATTATGGCTGTCCGACTGGATTATCCGAAACAATGCTTTACTTTATGGGATCCAGATTTAGGTGTACGCTGCCAAGGCTCCAATTCGGCAGCAATGACGTTCAAGGATGCAATGGAAAAAATACTGAATGCCGATGCCAGTATCCAACCTACATCAGCCAATTAGTCTAGCTTGATTTCGGCTTTTTTCGGTGCTGTATTTCTTCCATGATTTTCTTTTCGTCAGCACTGGTGCTGGCCGTTGAAATAGAGGCGGAAGTTAGGTTTCTTTGATGTTGTTTTTCTGACAAGGTTAAAGCACTGAGAAACTCATCCTTTGCTTCATTCTCACTTAAACTTGGCTCCATCACGCACAGCTGTTGCAAACGAGAATAAACTCTGGGCTTGGCCTCAAATGGCTTAATCAGCGCTTGTTGTGATATCTCGTCATCAATTTGTGCAGAGTGGACTAACTCAAGTAACACGTTTGACTTGGGCAAGTTCCGCACTCTAAGTTCTACCGTATCATCAGCCAATACTGGATAATTCAACACACAATTAATCATTTTTGACATCAGGCCTTTCATGCCGTTGTCTGGTGTTTTTTTCGCCACTGGCTCGTCATAAACCATCTCTGCCATTGGCGAAATATCAAAATTTGGTGGCGCTTGGTGCATATCTTGCATTGGCGGTTCACTGTATTTACTTTGATTGACCACCTTTTCAACATGCGATACGTCTTGACCAACCACTTGAGCAAGACCTTCAACCAACTGCTGACGATAAACAGAATAAGTAACAAGATTAATGAGTGCCGAAGCTTGTTCTAAAAATAACGTTTTGCCTTCAATGGTTTCGAATGGCACTTCGGATTTAATGTGGTCAAAGAGAAAACTGGACAGTGTTTGTGCTTTTTCAATGCGCCGTGAAAAAGCCTTGACAGACTCACTTTGGATTAATGTATCTGGGTCTTCGCCGTCAGGCAAGAGCAGAAACTTGATCATCAATCCTGCGGTCATTACTGGCAAGGAGATTTGCAGCGCCTTCCAAGCTGCCGCCCTGCCCGCCTTGTCACCATCAAAGCAAAAAACAATAGTGTCGGTTGCCCTTGATAAAGTTTGTAGGTGAGCTAGTGTGGTTGCTGTCCCGAGGGTGGCGACGGTTGTGGTAATACCATGTTGATGAAGAGCGATCACATCCATATAGCCCTCTACCACCAAGATATAGTCAATTTTTCGAGAGTGTTTACGGCAATGATAGAGACCGTACAATTCCTTCGATTTAGAGAATAATGGCGTCTCTGGCGAATTTAAATATTTTGGATTGTCTTTATCTGAGAGTACACGTCCACCAAAGCCAATAACATTGCCTTTGGCATTATGAATAGGAAACATTAAACGATCGCGAAAGCGGTCGTAATAATCACCCTCTTTATCTTTTTTTGCAACCAACATACCAAGCGTATCTAGATCAATAAGTTTTTCACTATCTGCCTTATTATGCTCATGCAGATTACTCCAACCTGGCGGCGCGTAACCGAGTTCAAATCTTTTAGCTATTGCGCCACTAATACCGCGCCCCTTAGCGTAATCAACAGCACGCTTTTTAGCGACAGAACTTTTTAATTGTGTTTGGTAATAATCATTCACCTCACCCATCAACTCGCTGTACCGCTTAAAGCGTGTATCAACGGGTTTAACATTTTGGTCATAAATAACAGAAACGCCAGATTCTGAGGCCACCGTTTCTACAGCCTCAACAAAGTCTAAGTGATCAAATTTCTTGATAAAATCTATAGCGCCACCACTTTCGCCGCAGCCAAAACAATGGAAAATCTGTTTATTTGGCACCACGGTGAACGACGGTGTTTTTTCTTCATGAAAAGGGCAACAGGCTTTATAGTCTTTGCCCGCTTTTTTTAAGGGCACACGCTTATTAATTAGACCGACAATATCTACTCTATCCGACAAATCATTGATAAAATCTCTGTCAATAAACGGCATAGTCTAGGGCGCAATAACCACGTGGAAAACTCTTCATTTTAATGGAATTCTTTCATCCAAAATATCTACCAACTTGGATATTAATCCTACTGATGAAAATTGGCGCCCTTGTTCCGTTCAGAATGCAAGTTTTTCTAGGCAAAAACATGGGTAAATTATTCTACCCATTGTTTTCAACCGTAAGAAAAGTTGCGACTATCAACATTCAAAAATGCTTTCCTGAGAAAAACAAAGAACAAGTATCTGCCTTAGTGAAAAAACATTTTGAGTCTATTGGTGTTAGTGTTTTTGAAACTGCAAATGCTTATTATGGCAGAGACGAAAAAATTCAAAAATTACTGACGATAGAAAGCGAACACTATCTAACAGATGCAATGAAAGATGATCGTGGTGTGATTATTCTGTGCTCGCACTTTATGCCGCTAATGCTTAGTAGTCGTGCCCTATCACTTAAACACACAATTGCCAGTATTTATCGACCACAAAACAACCGTCTTTTTGACAAAATAATGGTTAAAGGTCTTACCAATGGTGGCGGAATAATGATTAAAAATTCCGACACCAAGGCGATGATCAAAGCAATCAAAAACGCGCTGCCCATTTGGTACGCACCTGACCAAGATTTAGGCACCAAAGGGACAGTATTTGCGCCACTATTCGGCATTCAAGCGGCAACAATTTCTGCCACATCTCGCCTTGCCAAAGGTGGCAACACCGCCGTTATCCCATACTCTTTCACTAGAACCGATGAAGGCTATAATATGTCTTTCTCTGCTCCACTTGAAAATTACCCTAGCGGTGATTTAGTACATGACGCAAGCCAAACCAATCAAATATTAGAAGCACAAATAAGAAAAAATCCTGAACAATACCTATGGATTCACCGTCGATTTAAAACCCGCCCAGAAGGCGAAAAAAACTTTTACGCAGATATTTAATATTTTCATTCAAGCAATAGTACAATGTAGGGAATTAGCGTATAATTCGCGACTTACTTTTTGATACTAATAAGATTTAACTATGTCTATCGATACACAAGCGATTATTAAAGAATACCAAAAGGACGAGAACGACACGGGTTCCGCTGATGTACAAGTGGCATTACTAACGGCACGCATCAAGCATTTGACTGAGCACTTTAAGACGCACAATAAAGACCATCATTCAAGAAGAGGTCTACTGCGCCTTGTATCTCAGCGTAAAAAATTATTGTCTTATATTAAAAACAATAGCATTTCTGGCTACGCCAATCTAATTTCACGTCTAGGCCTTAGAAAATAAAGCCTTAAGACGCGACAAAAAAAGCCCCATTTTTGGGGCTTTTTTATCGCCTATTGCTTTAAAGGTCTCTTAAAATAGCAGTATGGAACTTTCACCTACTTATCAAAAAATATCGGACCTTGTGGAGCGAACAACGGCCCTATCCAGTCACTTGCAATTGGAAGAAAAGCAAGGCCGACTGGAAGAAGTTTTGCGTGAATTAGAAAACCCAGATATTTGGTCTAACCCAGAAGAAGCACAGGCGCTCGGTAAAGAAAAAACCCAACTCGAAAACATTTGCAATACCTTTGCAAATGCCTCTGCTATTCTGGACGATGCTAGTGAATTACTAGAAATGGCAGAGGCTGAGGATGATAACGACACAGTAGACAGTGTTGTTGCAGATTTGGTCGACGTCGAAACGGACATTGGTGCGTTAGAGTTTCAAAGAATGTTCAGGGGTGAGATGGATCAAAACTCTGCTTTTCTTGATATTCAATCAGGCTCTGGCGGCACTGAAGCGCAAGACTGGGCAGAAATGTTATTACGCATGTATTTGCGCTGGGGTGAAAAGCACCAATTCAAAGTAAAACTCATGGAAGTCTCCGCTGGAGAAGTTGCCGGCATTAAATCGGCTACTATTCACTTCGATGGTGATTACGCCTTCGGCTGGCTCAGAAGTGAAATTGGCATTCATCGCTTAGTGAGAAAATCTCCTTATAATGCCAACGGCAAAAGACACACTTCTTTTTCCTCCGTGTTTGTTTCACCCGAAGTGGATGACAATATAGAAATCGAGATTAACCCTGCCGATTTACGCATCGATACTTACCGAGCTTCTGGCGCCGGTGGTCAGCACGTAAACAAAACAGAATCCGCAGTACGTATCACGCACTTACCGACAAATACCGTTGTTCAGTGCCAAGATGGTCGTTCACAGCACGCCAACAAAGATCAAGCAATGAAGCAACTCAAGTCCAAACTTTATGAACTTGAAATGCAAATACGCAATAGTGAGAAACAAGACCTTGAAGACCTAAAGTCGGATATTGGCTGGGGCCATCAAATCCGCTCATACGTACTCGATCAATCGCGCATTAAAGACCTTAGAACAGGCTTTGAAACCAGCAATACGCAAGATGTTCTTGATGGCAATCTCGATCCATTTATCGAAGCCAGCTTAAAGGCAGGACTGTAACAATGAAAACACACTATGACATGATTGCTATTGGCGCTGGTAGTGGTGGCCTCTCTGCCGTTGAACGCGCCAGTGAATACGGCAAAAAATGCGCAATTATCGAAATGAAAACAATTGGCGGCACCTGTGTTAATGTCGGCTGTGTTCCCAAAAAGGTGATGTGGTATGCCGCTAATACGGCTGCCACAATTAACAATGCTTCAGGTTTTGGTTTTGAGGTGGGGAGTGTTGACTTTTCTTGGATAAAACTAAAACAAGGTAGAGACAACTACATCAGAGGCATTACCACTTGGTACGATGGTCATTTAAAATCGCTTGCTATTGATTATATTAAAGGCTTTGGTCAGTTGATAGATAACAACACTGTCAGTGTTAATGGCCAACAAATCACTGCCGACCACATCGTGCTCTCACCAGGCAGTACGCCCTTTGTGCCTAATATTGAAGGTGGCGAATTTGGCATCACTTCAAATGGTTTTTTTGAGCTTACCGATTTACCTAAAAAAGTGGCTATTGTTGGTGGTGGCTTTATTGCTGTCGAGTTAGCAGGCATGCTCAATTCTTTGGGCAGTGATGTCACACTTATTATTCGTTCAAACAACTTGCTGAATGGCTTTGACGCCATGGTTGTTGACACACTAACCAAAGAATATCAAAAGCAAGGCATTGCTATTGTCCCCAACACAGATATTTCAAAACTCGACAGCAACGGCAATATTCACTGCAACAATGGAATACTTGAGGGTTTTGATGAAGTCATTTGGGCAATGGGTCGCTCACCAATGACGAATGATATTGGACTAGAAACTATTGGTCTAACAACCGATAGCAAGGGCTTTATCCAAACCGATAAATACCAACAAACCAATATTAAAGGAATTTATGCCATAGGCGATGCTACTGGTCGTGCAGCTTTAACCCCAGTGGCTATTGCTGCTGGCAGGCGACTTTCTGATCGTCTATTTAACGGCATGAGTGATAGGCATCTCAATTACGACAATATTCCAAGTGTTGTGTTTTCTCATCCACCTATTGGTACAGTTGGTCTCAGCGAGAAAGAAGCTAGAGCAAAATTCAAAGATATTAAAATCTACCAATCAAGCTTTACCCCTATGGCAGATGCCCTGCTTGAACATCAAATGCAAACAGCTCTAAAACTCATTTGCGCAGGTGATGATGAAAAAGTTATCGGCTGTCATATTATTGGAGAAGGTGCCGATGAAATGCTACAAGGTTTTGCTGTAGCAATCAAAATGGGCGCTACCAAATCACAACTTGATGATACTGTAGCTATCCATCCCACCAGTTCCGAAGAACTCGTCACTCTTAGATAAACTTCATCTTTTTTTCTAATACGATGTTGCATTCTTCTCTCACTCGGTCATATAGCTTTATCTATACTCCGTCGTTCGTTATATCGTGCGCCTTGTATTAGAGAAAAAATATTCGTTTATATATCATTTAGCACAAGCCAACCTCCTTGACCCACTCAATAAAACGTCCTAATGTGTAGCGGGAGATTAATGCATGTTTTGTTTTAAGGAAAAATATTCGTTTATATATTGACTATTACTTATTCATTTTTCGCCACTGTTTAGGGTTAATCGGTGGTTTGGAAAATGCCCAGAAACCTCGCTTTTCACTTCTTGCCAACCTCTCTTCTTTTAAGTAAGTTTCATTGTAAGAATAGGCCATACCCTCTAAAACCATTTGCCTGCCGATATTAATTTCACCAACAAACAAGCGAATCAGCACTCTGTCATAGTAATCAATTCCAATTGGCTTGATAAGTAACTCATCATGAGAATTATTAAGCAAACTTTTCAAGTATTGTGTAGACAACTCGCCACAACTAATAACTTCTCCATAATTTTTCTCACAAGGCTGATCCCATTCAGGAGTGTCAATTCCAGCAATTCTCATTCTAAGCAATGTTCGATCATCCATTGAGTCTTGATGAGTTTTTGCAAAATCAAGAAAAAGCAAAACATCAATATTAACACTGTCGCCATCAACAATTACCAGAGGGTGTTTTAAATCACTTTGAGCGCCAACAAAACTGCAAAAGCTGAATAACAAGCATAAAACAAAAAGCTTCATTAAGTTGGAAGGGGTCGGTAAAATTGATTCATTATAAGACAATGCACTAACCATGAGCGCAATAGAGACAATTCAATTCAATGAATCAGGCATAGTGCCAGCGATTGCTCAAGATTTTAAGACTGGTGAAATCTTAATGATGGCATGGATGNATAAAGAGGCACTTAGTTTAAGCATCGAACAACGAAGAGCGGTTTATTACTCAAGATCTCGCAAAAAACTGTGGTTTAAAGGTGAGGAGTCGGGACATGTGCAAGAAATTGTCGATATTTACACAGACTGTGACCAAGACGTGATTTTGCTTAAAGTCAAACAAATAGGCGGCATTGCTTGTCACACAGGGCGTGCCAATTGCTTTTTTAATAAATTAGAGAGTGACGAGTGGGTGGGTGTTGCCGACGTCATTAAAGACCCGAGCGAAATTTATGAATAACATCTTATCAACATTAGAGAAAATCCTTGAACAGAGAAAATCTGCCTCCCCAGACAGCTCATACGTATCTTCTTTGTACAGCAAAGGCACTGATCAAATTCTGAAGAAAATTGCTGAAGAATCTGCTGAAGTAATAATGGCAACAAAAGAAGGGGAAACTGATAAAATCGTTTACGAAGTTGCGGATCTGTGGTTTCACACCATGATTCTGTTGCGTCACAAAAATATTGCTTTTAGTGATATTGAAAAGGAATTAATGCGCAGATATGGTGTATCTGGCCTAACTGAAAAACTTAATCGAACGGTTAAATAAAAGGAGAAAAATCCATGGGAATGCCAGGACCACTTGAACTCATCATTATCTTAGTCATTGTTGTACTTGTTTTTGGTGGCAAACGTCTGAAGAATCTCGGGGGCGATTTGGGCGGCGCAATCAAAGGCTTCAAAAAGTCAATGAAAGATATGTCCGCTGAAGAAACAACTGAAAAGGCTGAAGACATCATCGAAGTCAAAACTGAAAAAGAAGAAGAAGAAACTA